>Ga0182018_10000023_pt1 | contig 190528 bp, 155 predicted proteins | sample 812P2MmetaG_FD_120490 | JGI IMG/M metagenome (GOLD analysis project Ga0182018, IMG submission 120490) | Permafrost microbial communities from Stordalen Mire, Sweden - 812P2M metaG | ecosystem: Environmental > Terrestrial > Soil > Wetlands > Permafrost | place: Sweden: Stordalen | collected... | reverse complement strand
GATGGACGACGTGTGCACGACGGCGTTCGACGGGGAGTGTGAGGTGTACAAGCGCTTCGACCTCGATCGCGTCGTCGTGCTCCGGTACGTCGACGGGGCGGGCGGGTCGAACAGCGTCGAGGTCAACCTCTCGCGCTTCAAGAGCGAGGACGGCGCATACGCCATGTTCACCAAGCGCGTCGTCGCGGACGGCGATCCCGCTCGCGCGACGGTCAAGCCGATGGCCGCGGGTGCATCGGGCGCGGCCAGCAGCAGCAATGCGTACCTCTGGCGAGGGCGATACCTCGCGGAGCTCACGTTCGTCACCGAGGATACCAAGATGACGCCGGAGGCGATGGCGCGCGCGAACGAACAATCGACCGGCGCCATCGCGAAGGACATCGGCAGCAAGCTGCCCGGGCCCGCAGAGTTGCCTCCGGCGGCGGCTGCCCTCCCGACGGCGTCGCGCATCCCCCTCGGCGTGGCGTACTACCCGAAGAACGCGCTCGGCCTGAGCGCGATTGGTCCGGTCGCCGTCGGCTACTACAAGGACGGCGACAAGCGCTGGCGCGACGTAGCGGTCGTACGGAGCGACGCGGAGGGCGCACGAGAGGTCTTCCGCGCGTTCAAGCTCAGACCGGGAAGCGTGCCGGTGAAGGGCCTGGCCGACGAGGCCGTCCAGGTCGTCATACAGGAGGCCCCGGACCGCGCGAAGGCCGACTACGTCGTCGCAAGAAAGGGGACGCTCGTCGCCGCGGTGGGCGACGAGGAGCTGGTGCTCGATCCGACGACTCCGAGCGCCGCTCTTTTGCCGCTCAAGCTGACGCGCGACGAGAAGCTCGCAAAGCTCGCGTCGCTTCTGAAGTGAACAGGGCGCGTCGCTCGAAGCAGTCGTCGGGCAGGGCGAGGCGCTTGCGGGCGAGGCTCGTCGCGTCGACGAAACGGGCGGTCACCGGGTCGTGGTAGCCGCTCGCGTCGGGGAGGTCCGGGGCGACACTCCGGTGGTAGCGGACGATGCGGGCCATCAGGAGGTCGCGGACCCACTTTCCGACGAGCGAGGCCATGCAAACGAGGAGGTGCTTCGCGTCGGCGTCTCGAACGAACGCAATGCGTCCGACGCCCGGAAGGGAGTACTCGCTGCGTGCCCGTCCCTCGACCGCGACGGCGTGCAAGCGGCCAGAAAGCGGGCCGAATGCGTCCGGGTAGCGATTGAAGCCGCCGACCTTGCCGCACGTCGCGACGACGTCGCATCCGGCGCGATCGCGCGCGTCGAGGACGAGCCTCTCCATCGCGTGAAGGTCGAGGTGAAAGCGCGTCAGACCGCGCTCGACCCCCTCGTTGAGGCGCCGCGTGCAGGTGACGACGCAATGGGCGCGTAGTATTTCGATGCCCTGTTCCTCGAGCTTGCCGAGGTCTCGCTCGACCTTGGCGAGTAGCTTGGGCTCGGCGAGGAATGCTTCCCCTTGGACGCTCCAGCACTGGTTGGCATGGGCCTCGGGGCATGGCGCCCGGAGAACGTCGGCTGAGTCGAGCGAGAGCGCTCTGACGAGCGCATCCGGTCCGTCCTGCGCGGTGAGCAGGCCCGTCCGTCGGGCGATGGCCCGGGCCCAGGCCTCCCCGAGCGACGTATCTCCGTGCGACACGAGCGCCTTCGAGTCGCCCAGGCGGGCCCGCATGGCTCCCCGTGGCCGCTGCTCCGCCCGGGCATTCCCGTCCCCCGACGTCCTGGCCGTGATGGCCGTGACCACGAGCGGTCCCAGGCGTGGCCCGAGGCCGTTCTCGTCGACGCCGACGCGGATTTCGACGCTCTCGTGGCTTTCGTTCATATAGGGCCGCGCCAGTCTAGTCCCCCCCGGGGGCTGGCGACCGCGGATTGACGACCACCCCCCCGGTGCTTAATCTCTCGCCCCCCTTTGAAGGGATGCCACTTGCCTCAGCCTCAGGAACCGAAGACCATCCTCAACCGACGAATGGAGCCCATCGAAGTGAACCGAAGTGGACGGAGTCCGGCTTTTCGCTGGACGGAGTCCACGCAGGTCCACGAGTGCGCTCCACGAAGTGGAGCTCACGAGTGAACAAGGCCACACTGAAGAAGTTCAGGACGCTCCTCACCGACAAGCGTGACGAGATCCTCAAGAAGGCGAAGCAGACCCTCGAGCAAGACATGGCGCTCGACACGGACGATCTGCCCGACGAGATGGACCTTGCGTCGAGCGAGTACCTCCAGTCGTTCACGTTCCGCCTTCGTGGCAGGGAAAAGAGCTTCCTCGACAAGATCGAGAAGGCCCTCAAGAAGATCGACGAGGGCACGTTCGGGATCTGCGAGGAATGCGGCGAGGAGATTTCCGTGAAGCGTCTCGAGGCGCGTCCGGAGACGACGCTCTGCATCCGCTGCAAGGAGGACCAGGAGCGGATGGAGAAGGACTACAGCTAGGAGACGCTCGGACGATCGCCCGCCGCGCGTCGGGTCGGTGCTCGGCGGCGGGCCGGGTCCCGCGTTCGGCCGGGAGGGCGGGAAGATCGTCACGGGCGATACGGCCGGCCGAGACTTGCCCCACCCGCCGCCTGCGCTCCGACCCGCCGCGCGGCGGGCTATGGAATCTTGGGCGGAAGGAAGGAACGACGTTCCACCCTTCCCAGAGGGGTGGCCTCGACGAGGAACGCCCTTCCGTCAATTGACCAAACGCTGGCGCAAAGAAGGGTCGCCATTGGACCTTCTCTGCCTCGACGGGCTTTGCCTGTAACGCTGGAGTTGATCATGAAGCCGAGCGGCTGATCCCGAAGTCGCTCTATCCGCCCGTGCCGTTGCTTGCATCCAGTGCTTCGACAGAACCGCTGCTATCGCCGCCTGAGTCCGAGCCGCTCGAGTTGCCAGCGCCATCACCCGCGGCGTCCGGCCCACCGCTGCTACCGCTGCTGCTGCCGCAGCCTGGGAACTCGTTCTCGCAGCCGCTGCTGCTCGCGTTGCAGGTCGAGGGTTCTCCCTCCACTGACGGACCGCAGGTGGCGACGGCTTCCAAGCACTCGGCCACTCCGGCGCACCACTGTTGCATCGGACACGGCCCCGCCTGGCAGCTCGACGTCAAATCGACGGTGCCGCAGCAAACCTGGCCTGGCTCGCAGGCCGCCGCGCTCGTGCACGTGATAGCTCCGCCGCTGCTACTGCTGCTGCTGGACGATTCCCCAGACATTGGCCCAGCGTCTGGCCCGGTGTCATCGGCGCCACTTGCACAATCGCACGGACCGAGCGCGCTTCCCCCCGCGTTGCAGACTTGAAACCCCGTGCACCCGGCAGGCCCAGTACACGCGACCGAAGCTCCGGGCACGCAAGCCCGCGCCGGGCTGGAGGTGCCCCCGCATGTCACCGTCGAGGCGCCGATGATCGCGAGCGCCATACCGACCAACGCTCCCCCTGCGCGGCTCACCTTCAGACCCTAGCGCGTCGTTGCCTACTCGGCACCTTTCGATGTCCGCAATGCGGGCACGTCCCTGCCACGGAGCGGAGGTGGCGGGTGGGGCAAGTCTCGGCCGGCCGTATCGTCCCGTGACGATCGCCATGCCCCCACGGCCGAACGCGGGACCCGACCCGCCGCCGGGCACCGACCCGACGACGGCGGGCTCTTTCGACACTGGTGCGACGGTGCGACGACGAAGACGAGAGTGACGCTAGGCTCTGGCCTTAGTCTTCGATGATGCCGAAGGTGTTCCCCTCGGGGTCCTGGAAGATGGCCATGATGACCGGCCCCACGTCGGTGCGCGGCATGAGCGTTCGGCCGCCGAGGGAGCCTATCTTCTCGAGCGATGCGTTGATGTCGGGCACGTTGACGTAGACGAGCACCTGCGAGGTCGGCCCCATCGCTCCGCCGATGCCGCCGTTGATGCCGTCCCGGCCGCCCGAGGAGACCATTCCGTAGTTCATCGGATTGTTCGCGTCGATCTTCCAGGCGAAGACCTCGCCGTAGAACTCGTGGAGCTTCTCGGGAGTCTTCGACTGGATCTCCCAGTGCACGACCTGATGGGCGGGGCCGCGCGGCACCGGCTTCGCTGCGGGCTTCCGCGCCGAGGTCTTCTTGGCCGCGCTCTTCTTGGCTGCGCTCTTCTTTGCCACCTTCTTGGTGGCCTTGGCGGCCGGCTTGGCCGCCGGCTTGGCCTGCGCGCGCTTGCTCGCCTTCTTCTTGGTCTTCTTGGTTGCCATCGAGTGCCTCCCGGGGTGGTCCATCAGACCCCAGGTAAAGGCCTTCAGGCAACCTCGAATAGGCCCGCGGCGCCCATCCCGCCGCCGATGCACATCGTCACGACGACGTATTTGACGCCTCGCCGCTTGCCTTCGATGAGGGCATGCCCCGTCATTCGCGCACCGCTCATGCCGTACGGGTGACCGATCGCCACCGCGCCGCCGTTCACGTTGAGCCGGTCGGCCGGGATGCCGAGCCGATCGCGACAGTAGATGACCTGGACCGCGAAGGCCTCGTTCAGCTCCCAGAGACCGATGTCGTCCATTTTGAGCCCGGTTCGCTCGAGCAGCCGCGGCACGGCGAACACCGGCCCGATGCCCATCTCGTCCGGCTCGCACCCCGCGACCGCCAGCCCGCGGTAGAAACCGAGCGGCGTCAGCCCCTTCTTCTGGGCAACTTTCGCTTCCATGATGACGCAAGCGCTGGCGCCGTCGGAGAGCTGGCTGGCATTGCCCGCGGTGATCGTGCCTTTCTCCCTCACGGCCTTGAGCTTCCGGAGGCCGTCGAGGGTCGTGTCGGCGCGGTTGCCCTCGTCCTTGCGCAGCGTGACCTCCTCGAAGGTGACGGCCCCTGTCTCCTTGTTGGTGACAGCCTTGCTGCACGTGACCGGGATGATTTCGGCGTCGAACTTGCCGCTCTCCTGCGCCGCCGCCGTCCGCTTCTGGCTCTCCAGCCCGTAGACGTCCTGCGCCTCTCGGCCAATCTTGTAGCGGGCCGCGACGACCTCGGCGGTGTCGAGCATCGCCATGTAGATGTCCGGCTTGACCTTCATCACCGTGGGGTCGTTCCTGCGAAACGTGTTCGCGTGCTCGTTCTGCACGAGGCTGATCGACTCGAGCCCGCCCGCGACCACGATGGGAATTCCGTCCTCTACGACTTCCTTGGCCGCCGTCGCGATGGCCATGAGCCCGGACGAGCATTGCCGGTCGACCGTCATCGCGGCGGTGGTGACGGGCAACCCGGCAGCGACGGCGCACTGGCGCGCCACGTTGTAGCCCTGGGTCCCCTGTTGCACCGCGGCGCCCATGATGACTTCTTCGACCTCGGCCGGGTCGAGCTGCGCACGCTTCACGGCCTCGCGGATGGCGTGTGCGGCCATCGTCGGAGCCTCGAGGTTGTTGAACGCGCCTCGATGCGCCTTCCCGATGGGTGTTCGCGCGGTTGAAACGATGACGGCTTCTCGCATGGGCATCTCCTCGGCATCATCCCGGAACGTCGCCCGCGCGCTGCGCGTCGAGCGAAGCAAATGTTCGGCCCTCGCTCGCCAGCCGCTGCAGGAGCGGCGACGGCGTCCAGACCTTCCCGTGCTTGACCAGGAACTCCTGAACACGTGAATGGATTTTTGCGAGGCCCACGGTGTCTGCGTAGAACATGGGGCCACCTCGGTGCGGGGGGAAGCCGTACCCGCTTATCCACACGGTATCGATGTCCGAAGCCCGTAGAGCGATGCCCTCGTCCAGGATCTTCGCCCCCTCGTTAATCATGGCGTACATGCACCTCTCGAGGATCTCGTCGTCCTCGATGGGCCGCCGGGCGATGCCGAGCTCCCTGGACACTTCGGCGATGATCCCTTCGACCGCGGGGTCCGTCTGGGGAGTCCGGCTCCCGGGCTCGTAGCGATAGAAGCCGGCGTTGGTCTTCTGTCCGAAGCGTCCCATTTCGGCCAGCCTGTCGGCGACGGCGCCGCTGTAGCGCTCGCCCGGGGGGGGCTTCGGCAAGCCCTTGCGGATCCGCCATCCTACGTCGATGCCCGCGAGGTCGCTCGTGGCGCAGGGGCCCATCGCGAACCCGAGCTTCGTGATGACCCCGTCGACCTGCTGCGGGAGCGCCCCCTCCTGGATGAGAAGCTGCGCCTCGCGGCCGTAAGCGTGGAGCATCCGGTTGCCGACGAAGCCGTAACAGACGCCGACGAGCACCCCCACCTTGGAGATGTCCTTCGCCAGCTTCATGCTCGTCGCGACGACGGTCTTCGACGTCTTCTCGCCGCGCACGATCTCGAGGAGGCGCATGACGTTGGCGGGGCTGAAGAAGTGGAGTCCAACGACCTGTTCGGGGCGCGACGTCGACCGGGCAATCTCGTTGACGTCGAGGGTCGAGGTATTCGTGGCGAGGATGGCGTCCTTCCGGCAGAGCTTGTCGAGCCGGCCGAAGATCTCCTTCTTGAGCCCCATCTCCTCGAAGACGGCCTCGATGACCAGGTCGACCTCGGCGAGGCCGTCCCAGCTCGTCGTACCGGTGATGCGGCCCACGCGGGCGTCCATCTCGGACTGCGACAGCCGGCCCTTGCTGACCGTCGACGCGTAGTTCTTCGAGATTATCCCGAGGCCTTTGTCGACGAACGGCTGTTCGCGGTCGACCATGACGACGGAGATTCCGGCGTTCGCGAACGCCATCGCGATGCCGCCGCCCATCGTCCCGGCGCCGAGGACGGCGACGCGTCGGACCGCCGTCGTCGGCGTACTGGAGGGCACGTCGGGGATCTTGCCGGCCAGGCGCTCCGCGAAGAACACGTGCCTCAACGCCTTGGATTCCGTCGACTCGATGGCTTCGGCGATGAGCTCGCGCTCGCGCTTGAGGCCCTGGTCGAAGGGAAGGTCGACCGCCGCCTTCACGGCCTCGATGCAGCGGAGGGGAGCTCGGCCGCCCCGCGATCGCGCCACGGCATCCTTCCGGGCCTTCTCGAACAGGTCGGGCTGCGCCCTGGCCTTCTCGAGGTGGGCGGTCAGGTCGCGGACCTTCGGGAGGGGGCGGCGCGCCGCCACTTGCTCTGCGAAGGCTACGGCCGCCGTTACGAGGTCGCCCTCGTCCTCGCGCACGACGTGATCGAGGAGGCCCAGATCCTTGGCGGTGGCCGCGCTGATGGGATCTCCGCTGACGATCATCTCGAGCGCCTTCGGGAAGCCGATGAGGCGGGGCAGGCGCTGTGTGCCGCCCGCGCCCGGCAAGATGCCGAGCTTGACCTCGGGGAGGCCGCACTTCGCGTCGCGCGTCGCGATGCGGTAGTTGCACCCGAGCGCGACCTCGAGGCCGCCGCCGAGCGCCGTCCCGTGGATGGCCGCGATCACGGGCTTCTCGCTCGCCTCGAAGGCCGCGATGACGGCGCCGAGCTCGGGAGACTTCGGGGGCTTGCCGAACTCGGTGATGTCCGCGCCGGCGATGAACGTGCGTCCCTTGCACGTGAGCACGATGGCCTGCACGCCAGGTTCGGCGCGGGCCTTCGTCAGGCAATCGACCAGTCCCTGCCGCACCGCCTGGCTGAGGGCATTGACGGGGGGACTGTCGATGGTGATGACCCCGACGGTCGCGCGCTTCTCGAAGGATACGACTTCGCTCATGGCTTCGCCTTTCGACTGGAGGCCTGTGACTAGCCGCGGGGGTCCACGGGAGTCAACGCACGCCCCTTACCCTCGTGCGGCTCGCTTGGCTGGAGGAGCGGTGGGGACGCTCCGCGCGAGGACGTCCCGGAGATAGCGGGCGGTGTGGGAGCGCTCGCACTGCACGATTTGCTCGGGCGAGCCCACGGCCACGATCTCGCCGCCCCCTTCGCCGCCCTCGGGTCCCAGGTCGACCACCCAGTCGGCGCAGGCGACGACGTCGAGGTTGTGCTCGATGACGATGATCGTGTTCCCCTGGTCGCGCAGATCGATCAGCGCGGCGAGCAGCACCTCGATGTCCGCGAAGTGCAACCCCGTGGTCGGCTCGTCGAGGACGTAGAGGGTCCGGCCGGTCGCCTTGCGCGAGAGCTCTCGCGCGAGCTTCACCCGCTGAGCTTCGCCCCCGGACAGCGTGGTCGCGGGCTGGCCGAGCGTCACGTAGCCCAGGCCCACCTTTCGCAACGCCTCGAGCTTGTCCGCCACACGCGGCACGGCGCCGAAGAGATCCGACGACTGCTCGACCGTGACGTCGAGGGCGTCGGCGATCGACATCCCGCGATACTTCACCTCCAGCGTCTCACGGTTGTACCGGCGGCCGCTGCAGGCGTCGCACATGACGAAGACGTCCGGCAAGAAGTGCATCTCCACGCGGAGCACGCCGTCGCCCTGGCAGGCTTCGCATCGGCCCCCCTTGACGTTGAAGGAGAAGCGGCCCGCCTTGTAGCCACGGGCACGGGCATCGGGGAGGCCGGCGTACAGCTCGCGCAAGAGCGCGAAGATGCCGGTGTAGGTCGCCGGGTTCGATCGCGGCGTCCGCCCGATGGGGGCCTGGTCGATAGAGACCACCTTGTCGATGTGCTCGAGACCTTCGACACGGTCGCACTCGCCCACGAGGCCCGTCGCGTTGTAGAGCTTGACCCGTGCCGCCGGCAGGAGAGTGTCGACGACGAGGCTGGACTTGCCGCTCCCGCTGACGCCAGTGATGCACGTGAGGAGCCCGATGGGGATCTCGGCCGTCACGCCTCTCAGGTTGTGTGCGCGCGCTCCGACGACGCGCACGCAGGCCTTCCCGCGGGCCTTGCGCTTGCCGGGGACGGGGAGCTGGCGCTTGCCGCTGAGCCAGGGGCCGGTGACGGACTTCGGGTTCGCCATGAGCTCGCGCGCCGTTCCCTGCGCGACGATCTCGCCGCCGTGCACTCCCGCGCCGGGCCCCATGTCGACGACGTGGTCGGCCGCCATGATGGCCTCGCGATCGTGCTCGACCACGATCACCGTGTTGCCCAGGTCGCGTAGCCGCGCCTGCGCCTCGATGAGGCGAGCGTTGTCCCGCGCGTGCAGACCGACGCTCGGCTCGTCGAGCACGTAGAGGACGCCGACCAGCGCGGCGCCGATCTGCGTCGCGAGGCGAATGCGCTGCCCCTCGCCGGACGAGAGCGTCTGGGCGCTGCGGTCGAGGGTGAGGTAGTCGAGGCCGACCTCGATGAGAAACCCGAGCCGGGCGGCGACGGCCTTCAGCAGCGGCTCCGCGATGGCCTTCTCTCTCGCGCCGAACGCCTGAAGGGCGCCCTCGCCGGGCTCGATCAGCTCCGCATTGCCGGCGCCGCGGGCGTCGGCGCCGAGAGCCTCCACGAACTCGCGGACGTGGCGGAGCGGCATGGCGCCGACCTGGGCCACGTCCTTGCCTCCGAGCTCGACGGCAAGCGCCTCGGGTCGAAGGCGCTTGCCCTTGCAGGCGTCGCACGTCCGCGTGACGAGAAAGCGCCCGAGCTCGTCGTCGGCGATTCCGCCCTCGCTCGCGTCGGGGTCCTCGTCGTCGGAGTCCGACCGCGTGTCCGCGAGTGCCACGAGGCGCCGCTCGAGGCGGGGTACCACGCCGTCGTACTGAGGCCGCTTGCGGCCCCCCTCGCGCTTGCGTCCCTCTGGCGCCGAGCCGTGCGCGCCGACCAGGATCGACTTTCTGGCGTCGTCGGGGAGCTTGGACCACGCGACGTCCGGGCTGACTCCGAGCATGTCGACCGCGCGAGCGACCTCCGTGGCCAGCGCCACGCTACCGCGTCGCCCCCACGCCAGCACCACGCCCTCGCGCAGCGTGTGCCGCGCGTCGCCGATGCAGCGCTCGGGATCGACGACCTCGCGCGCTCCGAGGCCGTCGCACGTCGGGCACGCCCCGTGCGGCCCGTTGAACGAGAACATGCGCGGCTCGATCGGGGGCAAGGAGATGCCGCAGTCGATGCAGGCGAAGCGCTCGCTCATCCAGAAGGGTTCGTCGTCGCCGGCCTGAACGAGCAGCCGACCTTCGCCGAGCTTCAGGGCGAGCTCGACGCTGTCGGTGAGGCGGCCCTTGAGGCCCTCCTTGAGAACGAGCCGGTCCACGACGACGTCGAGGTCGTGGGTCTTCGTACGATCGAGCTCGACCTCGTCGCCGAGGTCGACCACCGAGCCGTCGATCCTGGCGCGAACGAATCCCTCGCGCCGCAGCCGCTCGAGCTCGAGCTTCAGCTCTCCCTTTCGAGCTCGGGCGATGGGCGCGAGGATCGAAAGCTTCGTCGCCTCCGGCATGGCGAGGACGCGGTCGACGATCTGCTGCACGGTCTGGGCCTCGATGCGCTTGCCGCAGCTGGGGCAGTGCGGAATGCCCACCCGCGCATAGAGGAGACGGAGGTAGTCGGCGATCTCGGTGACGGTCCCGACGGTCGAGCGGGGCGACTTGGAGAGCGGGCGTTGCTCGATTGCGATGGCTGGACTCAGACCGTCGATACGCTCGACGTCGGGCTTCGCGAGTCGCTCGAGGAACTGCCGCGCGTACGCGCTCAGCGATTCGACGTATCGCCGCTGCCCCTCGGCGTAGATCGTGTCGAACGCGAGCGATGACTTGCCCGACCCGCTCGGCCCCGTGAACACGACGACCTTCCCGCGAGGCAGGCTGACGCTGACGTCCTTCAGGTTGTGTTGCCGCGCTCCGACGACGACGAGACGATCCACGGAAGGAGAACGGTTAGCACCTTATGAGACTCCGCGCTCAATCAGAGGGCTGAGGGCCCCTGTGATAGGCTTTCCCGCGGATGCTGAAGGTCGAATGCGAGTCGTGTAAAGCGGCGTATCCGATCGACGAGCGGCGCGTCCCGCCGGCCGGGCTCAAGATGCGGTGCCCGAAGTGTGGGCACTCGTTTCTGGTGACCAATCCGGCCGCGCCGCCTCCGGGAGGTGCGCCCCCGGCCGCCCCCAAACCGGCGGGCGCGCTGAAGGCGACGATTATGGGCGGCGTAGGCATGGCAGACGCCCCGGCTCCCGCGAGGCCACCCGTTCCTGCCGCCTTGAAAAGGACGATGGTCGGCGTCGCCCCGCCTCAAGCCCCGCCGCCCCGACCTGCCGCTCCGGCGCCAGAGCCCCCTCCCATCCCGCCGGCGCGGGCGCCCATGCCCTCGGATTTCCCGATGGCTCTTGGCTCGCTCGACGAGGCAAGCCTTCCAGTCGTGTCGGTCGGCCTGCCTGCCGCGAGGGCTGCGCCGCGTCCGGCGCCGCCTCCGGTGTCGAGGGTTGCGCCGCCTCCTCCCCATCCGAGCCCGGCGATCGAAGAGATCGATCTGGACCTTCCCGTCATCGCTTCCGATCTTCCGGCAGCCAAGCCGCCCCCCCCGCCGAGGCCGCGGCCCCAGGTCGATCTGGATCTCCCCGTCGTGGCTTCGGACCTGCCTGCGCCGCGACGCACGGTAGACCACGGCGATCTGCCCGTGGTGTCCGCCGGCCTTCCATCGGTCGCGGCGTCGTTGCCGTCCGTAGCCGCTCCGTTGCCGTCGGTGGCCGCGCACCTCCCGTCCTTGGCCGCGTCCCTGCCGTCGGTAGCGGCGCACCTCCCTTCCGTGGCGGCGTCCCTACCGTCGGTGGCTGCGTCCTTGCCGAGCGTCGCAGCGCAGCTCCCCGTACACACAGCGTCGCTCCCGGTGGTCTCGTCGAGGCTGCCGCCCGTCTCGAACGATTCGCGAAGCTTCGGCGAGATCGAGCTGCCGGGGACGGCCGAATCCCTCGGTGCCGACGTGTCGCACGCTCCTCCGGGACTGATGGATGACCCCCTGGACCTGCTCGGGCCTGCGGCGGTCCCCTCACCGCACGCGAAGAGCGGCGACGTCGGCGCCGGCTTCGGCGAGGTCGATCTGCCGGGCGAGCCTTCCGGGCACAGCGACCTGCCGCCTCTCTTCCGGCAGAGCCTCCCGCCCTCGAGAACCGGCGGCGCTGGCAACTCGGCAGACTTCGGCGACATCGAGCTCAACGACAGGCCTCGCACGAGCCACTCACCCCCGGCCGCGGCCCCCGTGCGCAGCGAGGCCTCGCGCGAAGGAGGCGGTGCTGGATTCGGCGAGCTCGACCTGGGCGGGGGGAACGCGGACGCTGCGATCGGTCTGGACGCGCAGCCGGTGTCGTATGCGGAGGAGGCTCCGCTCGGTGCGGAGGTCCGCGCGGCGGCGACGGCTCAGGTGTCGATACGGCCGCTGGAGCGAGAACGCCCGGCCGGAAAGCGAGGCCGGGGCAAGTGGGTCGCGCTGGGCGTGCTCTCCCTCGCGCTCCTTGGAGGGGCGGCTCTCCAGCTCACCACGTACGGCGCTTACGGGTATCTCGCCATCGGGGACATCGTTCACGCGGCGGACTATCAGCGAGCGACCACGTCGGCGATGAATGCCGCCGGCCGGGGCCTCGCGCCTGACACGTACGAAGCGGCCAAGGAGGCCGCCGAGGCCGTCTATGCGGCTCACGTCCGGACACCGCGTGCGCTCGCGCTCGGGGCCTATGCCGCCTTCGTCGAGTACGAGAACGCTATACGTTTCGGGTCCGACCCGGCGCGCGGGGGCCGCGCGAAGCAGCTAGTGACCGAGCTACAGGCCGGCAAAGAAGTGAGGTACCTCGACGTCGCGCTCGGTGCGCAAGCCGCGGAGGGGGGCAACCTCGACCGAGCGCGATCGGCCCTCGATGCCGCCGCGCGGCGCGATCCGGGTGACCCGATCCAGATCGACGTGGCTATCTTGCGCGGCAACCTCGAGATGTCCGCGGGCAACGCCACCGCGGCGCTCGCGGCCTTCAAGCACGCGCTCGAGCTGGCCGCCGGTCCCCGGGCACCGGTTCCGGCCGCGCAGGACGCGCGCGTTCACTTCGGTCTCGCGCGAGCGCACGACGCGCTCGGGGACGGAGAGAGCGCGAAGAAGGAAATAGACGCGACTCTGACGGCATCGCCGCAGCACCCAGGGGCCTTGACGCTTCGCGCGCGCCGCAAGAGCGCCACGGTCGCCCCGGCGCTGGCGTTGCGCGACCTTGCCACGGTGCTCGAGGGATCCTCGCGCACGCTGGCATCTCCCATCGAGCTGTCGCAGGCGTACGCAGCGAAGGCCTGGATCCAGCTCGAGCACGGAGCGCCAAGCGAAGCTCGCGAGTCGTTCGCTCAGGCCGTCAAACTCAACCAGCGCAACGTCGAGGCGCTGAACGGCGAAGGCCGCCTCCTCGTGAACGAGGGACGGTACGCGGAGGCGATGGCGCGCTTCGATACGGCGCTAGGTCTGGACCCGAACTCTCCCGAGGCGATCGCAAACGACGCGGAAGCGAAGATCGGACTCGAGCGCCTCGCGGACGCGAAGCAGCAGCTCGTCGCCGCGCGGGACCGGTTTCCGAAGAGCCTTCCGGTCCTCCTCCTCCTCGCCAAGGCGGAAGAGCATCTCGGCAACAAGGACGCCGCCGAGGCCGTCCTCCGCACGGCTCTCGCGTGCGTCGACCCCGCCCGCTCCGACGCGATTCTGCCTTACATCGCGATGTCGGCGCTCATGTCCGAGCGGGGCCGCCTCAGCGACGCCCGGGACATGCTCGAGGAGGCGAGGAAGAAGCTTCCTGCGTCCGGCACGCTCGAGCGCGCCTTCGGCGACATCAGCGAGCTGCAGGGCGACTACGACACGGCGGTCGTGCACTACAAGGCGGCTCTCGCCGACGATCCGAAAGACGTCGCGGCCCACTTCAAGCTCGGCGTCGCGCTCCGCCGGATGCGCCGCTTCGACGAGGCGATCGGCGAGCTCGACAAGGTCGCTGCGTTCGACAGGGACTATCCGGGGCTCTCGCTCGAACGCGGGTTGCTCTTCGAGGAGTCGGGGGACGTCGAGAAGGCGATCGACCAGTTCAAGGGCGCGCTCGCGAAGGCCCCCGACGACCCGGATCTCCAGCTCCGCGTCGGGAGCGCCTACGTCGCGATCGACCGGCCGGAGGAGGCTCTGCCGATGCTCAAGAAGGTGCTCGAGCAGCGCCCTTCGAGCGCCGAGGCCCACCACTACATCGGACGCGCCCTCATGCTCGAGGGGGGGTCGATGCTGGCGGACGCTCTGCGCAATCTGAAGCGAGCGGTGGAGCTCGATCCCAACAAGGCCGAGTACCACGTCTACGTCGCATGGGCGGCCAACGACACGACCCCCGCTCAGCTCGAGCTCGCGAGCGACGAGGTCGACAAGGCGCTCGCGCTCGACAAGCTCAACGCCGAGGCCTACTGGCTGCGGGGCTCGGTCCGTCGCATGGAGGGGCAGCTCGACGACGCGGTCAAGGACGAGAAGCACGCTCTCGAGCTGCGTCCCTCCCGCTACGAGGCGCACGCGACTCTCGCCGAGTGCTACGACCAGAAGAACGATCAGGTGGCCGCCGCGGGCGAGTGGACGAAGGCGATCGCGGGCGACCGCGGCACGGCGGCGGCGGATGGATCGATCCCGCATCCTTACTGGCGGTACATGTACGGCAAGCTCCTGATGGACCGGGGGAGCTCGGGGGATGCGCTCTCCGTGCTGCTCCCCGCGGTGAAGACGGCCGAGAAGATGGACCCCCGTCCCGCGTGGCTGATCCCGCTCGAGTTTCTCTCGGCGGAGGCGCTGCGGAAGGCCGGCCGGCGCGCGGACGCCACGGAGCACTACAGGCGCTTCCTCGAGAGCGCACCCCTCAACTCGCCCGATCGCGCGGATGCGCAGAAAGCGCTCGCGCAGCTCACGCCTGGGCAGTGACGGCCTGAAGCGCCGAGGCCATCCGCGCGAAGGCCTCGACGTCGAGAGTCTCGCCCCTCGCGTCGAGCGTGATGCCCGCGCTCGACGCCGCCTGGTGGAGGGCGGCGGAATCGGCGGCGATGCCTGCCCACGCATTGCGCAGCGTCTTTCGACGTGCCCCGAACGCGCGCCGGACGAGCGTCCGGAAGGACTCGGTCTCCTCGGCCCTCGGTGGATGCAACGGCAAGAGCTCCACGACGGCGCTCGTGACTTCCGGCGGGGGATGGAATGCCGCAGGAGGGGCGCGCAGGACCCGGCGGACGCCGAACGCCGCGTGGACGAAGACGGTCAGCGCCCCCCAGTCCTTTCCGCCTGGAACGGCGGCGAGCCTGTGCGCGACCTCGTCCTGGACCATGAAGACGACGCGATCGACGCGTCCGGCGACTTCGACCGCGCGTCTGAGCAAGAGACCCGTCAGGGAGTAAGGCAGGTTCCCGCACAGCACCCGCATCGACCCCGACTCCGGGTCTCCGAGCAGGGCCGCGAGGTCCACCGAGCGCGCGTCGGCTTCGAGCACCCGTGTTTGCGGGCCGACGAGATCACCCTCGAGAAGCGAGACGAGGTCCCGATCTCTCTCGATGGCCACGAGCGAGCGGCAACGCTCGGCGAGCAAGCGCGTCAGGGCTCCGGTCCCGGCTCCGATCTCGACGACGCGCGCCCGACCCACCTCGTCGTCGGGCACGCACGCGATCGCTATTGCGCGTGCGATCGGCTCGGCCACGAGGAAATTCTGTCCGAAGCTCTTCTTCGGCCGCAGCCCCGCCTTGCGGAGCACACTGCGAGGATCGAGGGGCGTCATGCCGGGCGGTCGAGCGCCTCCCGGGCAGCGTCAGGCGGCGCTCCCCGCTTCACGCTCGGACGAATCACGAGGCGCACGCCGATGCGACGGAGGAGCTTCTCGGCGCGTGCCCGAGTGGCGTGCGCGCGAAGGCGGACCGCCTCGTCGACCGCGTCTGCGACGGGGCTTCGACGCTCTCGTCCCGACCCGACGCCGGCGTCGAGCGGGGGCAGACTCCAGCGGACGAGTATCCGGCGCACGCGGAGCGTCCGCACGGCCTTCGCCATCCCGTCTCCCTTCGAAGGCGCCGGCGCCCAGACGTGAACGATGCTCCCCCGCTGCGCCTCTTTGACGAGGCGTGCGAGCACCTGCAGAAGGGCGATCTCGGCCTTGTCGTGCTCGCCCTCGATCCTCGGAGGCGACTCGATGCCGAAGGCCGCGAGGTAGTGCCTCAGCTTCTGCTCCCGCGCGGTGTGCGCGAAGGGGACTCGCGGAGCGAAGGGGGCTCGCATCCGGATCTGGTCCGCGCGCTTCGCGAGGGCGTCGAGGTTGCCCTTCGCCACGTCCGCCAGCCCCCGCGGATCGAGAGGCCGCGCGTGCTCGAGGACCCGCCGCCCGACCGCCGCCTCGTCGAGCTCCGAGCGATCGGCGTCGATCGCGCTCGCGGCGCTGGCCAGCGCCCCTGCGAGGATCGCTCCGTGCGCCGCACCCTCCTCCGGCTCGATCCAGGTGCGTAGGCGGGACGCCGTCACGACGAGCCCCACGCGGTCCCCTCGACGCAGGTGGCGTGTCGCGAGCGCCGCAAGGTCCTCGACCGCTCGATCGAGCGGAGCGTGGCCCGGCTCCCCCGCCCAGAGCTCGACCGAGGCATCCAGGACGAGCCACACGACTTCGCGCTCCTCGCGCTCCATCTCGCGCACGAGGAGGCGTCCGCGCCGGGCGCTGGCCTTCCATGCGATGCGCTTGAACGGATCGCCTGGTACGTGGTCGCGTAGCTCGCGGAGCTCATCCCCCGCGCCCGCCAGGTTCGCGGGCCGTCCCATGTTGGAAGTGCGCCGCGCTCGCCCTCCGCGGGGCGACTGGAGGTAGACGCTCAGGCTCGGGGGAAGGACCTCGAGACCGAGCGGGTTCGCAAAGAGCAGAGGGACCTCGTAGAGGCCTTCGCCGCCCAGTTGTGCGCTGCGAATCTCGAGAGCGATCCCGTGCAGCCCCCATCGGCCGACGCGCAGCGCCCGGACGGTGACGTCGATGAGGGTGCGCTCGCGCGCGGGCAGGTCGATCTGTCGCGGCTCGACCGAGGCTTCTAGCATGCTCGACGCGATGGGCCGGAGCGCAACGCCTCGCACAGTCTCGCCGCTGCGGTTGCGCAGCTCGGCCCGGATGACGATCGTCGCGCCCTGCGGGACGCGTCGCACCCGCCCTCGCTCCGCCCAGACCATCTCGAAGCCCGCGGCCCGCAGCCTCGTGACGGCGACGAGCGCCATCGCACGTCCCAGCGCGACGGCGAGGAGCATGGCACCGCCGAACGCGACGACCGGCGCCAGTCGCGCCGCGGCCCCGAGCGCGACGAGACCTGCGCCTGCGACCGCGACGTGGAAGGTCGAGCGTGTGGGATGGATCTCCACGACGCACAGCTCAGATCGCGCGCATCCCGCGTCTGTAGCTCACCTTCGCGAGAGCATCCTCGACGACGCGCTCGCGCGCCCTGGGTTCACCCTCGGCCTCGGCCGTCATCACCATGCGATGAGCGAGCACGCTCTCTGCGACCGCGCGGATGTCGTCCGGTGCGACGAACGGACGGCCGCCCAGCATGGCCCACGCCTTCGCGGCCTGCACGAGGGCCAGCGTCGCTCGCGGACTTGCGCCGAGCGTCACGCGAACGTGAGCGCGCGTGAAATTCGCGATCGCGACGGCGTAGTCGAGCAGATCGTCCTCCAGATAAACCCTCTCAGCGATGCTCTGCAGCTGTGCGACCTCCCGGGCATCGAGCACCGGCCGCGCGGTGGGCGACCCGACGCCGTGTGTCTTGAGCATCTGCGCCTCGTCGCGCGGCGACGGATAGGTCATCGAGACGCGCACGAGGAAGCGGTCGATCTGCGCCTCGGGAAGCGGATAAGTGCCCTCGAGGTCGATGGGGTTCTGCGTCGCCAGGACGAGGAAAGGCAAGGGGAGCTCGAAGCGGTCGCCCTCGATGGTGACCTGGCGTTCTTGCATGGCCTCGAGGAGGGCACTCTGCGTCTTCGCCGGGGCGCGGTTGATCTCGTCGGCGAGCACGACGTTCGCGAAGATCGGGCCGGCGCGCAGGGCGAACGTCCCGTCGCGCGGGGACAGGACGTAGGTGCCCGTGATGTCCGCGGGCAGGAGGTCCGGCGTGAACTGGATACGCCGTCCGCTGCAGCCGATCGCCGTTGCGAAGGCCTTGACGAGCGTCGTCTTCGCGACCCCCGGTACACCCTCGAGCAGGGCGTGCCCCCTCGCGAGCAACGCGACGAGCATCGTATCGACCGCGGCCGAGGACCCGACGTAGACGCGGGCGACCTCGCGCCGGACCCCGTCGATTCGCTCGCGTGAAGCGGCGATCTCGTTGGTACTCGCGGCAGCGCTCACTGGTTCCTCGCGATTGTATCACGCGCAGGTGCCCGTGCGGCGGCCGCCGCCAGGAGGCTTCGCACACGTGCGGCGGCGGCCATGACCTCCGCGTCGCGCAGGCGTTCGAGGGCCGGGCGGCGGTTGCCGCCGAGCATCGTCTCGAAGGGAGCGAGGGTCCGGAACAGGCGAGAGAGATCGCGCAGGCCGTCCTCGTCGAGCAACCCCGCGGCGCGCACCCTCTCGACGAGAAGGTCGTGCGGCGGAGTGCGGTCGAGGCCGAGTCTCGTCGTGAGGTCTTCCTCCAGTGCGCTCTTCAGCTCGAGCATCGCCAGGAATCGCCCGGTGCCCGGCGCGCCCAGGATGGCCGCATGTCCAGCGACGCCGCCGTGCACGACGATCGGTATCGACCGAACGAAGCGCGGCGGCGACGGGCGATGCGTCTTGCCGGCCTGCACGCTCGTCCAGAAGACGACGCCCAGGCCGACGGCCAGCGCACCGAGGTAGGCCGCCAGGGGAGGCATCCCTCCGTGCCTCAGGACATCGACCGCTTCGGTCGCCGATCGCCGCGCTCTGGCCGCCACGCCGCCGAGGCCCGGGTCGAGCCCGTAGCTTCCGGTGATCTCGAAGTCGTTGACCATCACGTACAGCTTGCCGTCGAGCCTGCCCCACGCGTCGTCGTCGGTCGCGTAGCGCACGAGATCGACCGAGAGCGCGCGGTTGCCGGGATAGCGGAGCATCGCGTTCATCAAGACCGACGAGTCGCCGAGGAGCAGCAATCGCCCCTGTCCGACCGAGCCGGCCACGGCGAGGAGGACGTCGGGCTCGTCGTCGCCGCGCACGACGAGGACGGGCGACAGCGCGGGCTGCGCCAGGCCGGTCGCGTGATTGGTGACGAGCCGCGTCACGTTCCGCACCGCCGGGTGCGCGGCCGCCGGCTCGGCGATCGCGAGCGCCGGATTGCCGCGGAGCATCGCGGCGGGGCGCTCGGGGAGCGGCACGCGCCGGACCCCGAAGTGGGCGAGGAGCCCGTCCCCCGTTCCGTAGTCATCGAGCAGGATGATGCGGCCGCCGGCCCGCATGAAGATCGTCAGCTCTTCCGCGTCGAGCGCGCGCTCTGGATGCACGAGAAAGAGCGCATCCGCGCGCCGGAGAGTGCCGAGGTCGAGCGTCGAAGTGACGACGACCCGCTGCGGTCCGAGCTCCGCCTGCGCGGTGCGAACGAGCTGAGACAGCCCCTCCCAGTCTTCGCCGCCGGGGGAAAGGGGCGAGGAGAGTGCCGTCCCCTCGACTGCGAACAAAAGGACGCACATGAGCGAGGCCGCGAGCCCGGCCGCCGCACGGTGGCGTGCGTGCAGGCGCATGACGCGCATGACGAACGGCGCGAGAAACCTTGACCTTGGCATTCGCGTTGCTAGCTTTTGGCTTATGAAGTGGTGATCGGCTCGGGCGCCATCGGCCCGATCCAACAGGCTCCGGGAGTCGGGCCCATGCTACCTCCGTTCATCATCGAACAGATCCGCCGACGAGAAGAGCAGGAGCGTGCTCACCACGAGCAGCCGCACCTGGAGATCCCGGTCGATCGCCCCGCTCCCCGCTCGCCGCAGGCTCCCGAGGAGTCGGTCGAGCGCGGGGTGGTCATCATCGACTTGATGACGGACGAGACCTGAGAGGCCGGCGAGCCCTACTCGACACTCACGCTCGTGCTGACTAGTGTGCGCGCGCTATGCCGCGGCGCCCGGTCGCACGTCGACTCCTGCTAGGCTCCGCGCGCGTCCTTGCGGGAGTCCTGGCCGTCGGCTGGGCGAGTCCCGGGTGCTACACGGGGAGCAGCGGAACGGCGCCTCCCGCGAGCAGCTTCTACTACCCCGTGGGGCTGGGGGTCTCGAGCGGCGGCAACGTGCTCTACGTCGTCAACTCCGACTTCGACCTGCAGTGGAACGGCGGAACGCTCCAGAGTTACGACCTCTTCATGGTCCGCCGGCACACGGCGGAGCTCATCATGGCGAACGAGACGGGCGTTCTCCCGCGTGACCCCATCCCCATCCCCTTCGTCGCCGGATATCCCGTCCCAGAGGGCGACGCCGGTGCCGACGCCGGCATCCCCTGGACCCCGTGCTTCGACGTCTCGAACGCCTCGCCGCTTACGATGTCGAACGGGACGCGCGTTTTTCTCAGCCAGAGCTGCGCGCCCCCGGTGGACTCGTCGCAGCCGGTCTACTTCAAGGACTCGGCCGTCATCGGCGCGTTTGCCACGGACCTGCAGCTCTCGCCCAACGCCCGGCGCATGTTCTCCCCGGTGCGCGGCGACGCCACGATCACCTGGGCGGACCTGGCGCAGGACTTCGCGACCAAGACTCCCGCAGGAGACCTGCCGAATCCCACCGCCGGCTTCTCGCCGTTCCAGTTCGACTGCGGGCAAGGCCCCGCGGTTACCGGATCGCGCTGCGACGCGATACATCACGCGGGCAACGACCCCAACGAGCCGGGCGACCTGCGGCAGGCCACCATGCCGGGGGAGCCGTTCGGGATCGCTCAGACGCAGGATGCGACCGCGATGGCGATCACTCATCAGTCGACCGGCGAGACCTCGTTGCTCCTGACGGGCATCGGAGGCAACCAGCCGATGGGCGTGGCCGCCGATCCGGAGATCGGGCCCGGGATCTACAACCCGTCGATGCAGTTCGTCCTCGAGGGCATGCCCACGTTCGGAAACGGCATCGTCGCCGTACCGCACGATCCCGACGCCGTCGTGCGGTGCGAGGACGTCAACGACCAGGCGCCGTGCATCCGCCAGGCGTTCCTCGAGACGAACCACTCGTCCGCCGAGGTCGACCTCCTGCGCTATTTCGACGACGACGGGTCATCCCTCTACCGCCCCTATCTCAAAAAGGAGCGCGCGTACGCCGTCACCACCAACAATCCGGGGACCGACCAGCGCGGCATCGTCATCGACCCGACGCCGAGCCTCAAATGCAAGGCGATACTGGCGCGGCAATCGCCTCCGACGCTGTGCGACGTGCCCGCCGGCCAGTCGCCTCCCGCGGCGTGCATCGCGTGCGGGCAGATCCCGTCCCGCGTGTTCATCGCGAGCCGCGCGCCCCCGAGCGTCATCTACGGCCAGATCGGCCAGGTTGCGACGGACGGCGACGGCACGTTCGACCCCGACCAGCTGGTGCTCCAGGGCAACGTCCCTCTCCTGCCGGGCCCGTCGAGGATATACCTCGCTCCCGTCGTCGACTCGACGGGTCACTTGGCCCTTCGCCTCTTCATCGTCTGCTACGACTCGGCTGCCGTTTTCGTCTTCGACCCGGAGGACATTGCACTCCTTGGAGCTCAAGCTGTGCCGCTGACCGTCATCTACGTGGGTGCGGGCCCGTTCGCGATGGCCTTCGACCCGTTCACGCTCCAGGATGTCGCCGCGCAGGAAGTCGACGAGGCGTGCAACGCGTCCCCCAGCGCCGCTTGCCCGGCTGCCCCCCCCACACTAGTCCCGCCCGACATCCGACAAGAGGCGAGCCTTGGTCTCAAGACGTACCGCTTTGGCTATCTGGCCACCTTCATGAACTCGTACCTGCAGGTGATCGACCTCGACGACTCGCTGAAGACTCCGGCGGGCCTTCCGAACCAACAAACGTTCGAGCAAGTCGTCTTCACGCTCGGCCAGCTCACATCGCCGAAGGGCACGTGAAGATGCGAAAGACGTATGTCGTCGGCGTCGGCCTGGTGGCCGCAGCGGGGACGCTGGGTGCGGCGCTCGCGATCTCGAGCTGCGCGGCCGCGCCGACGAACGTCCCTGTCCGCACGTTCGAGCAGCCCAAGAAGCTCGACGTCGTATGCATCGCGGTGATCAACCCCGCGGACGGGGGTGAGCTCGGCGCGTCCGAGATTCACGGCCTCGTGCAGAGCGAGTGTGCTCCCGCGCAGACCGACTTTGCGGCCCTCAGCTCGACGGCCACTCTCACGCTGCCGAATCATCTCTATGCCGTCGTGACGCAGACGACGCGGGGGGAGCTCGCCGTCGTCGATCTCACGGCGGGCAACATCGTCGACGAAGACAAGTCGACGCCCGGGACCAACTTCATTCCGGTAGGGACGAGCCCGACCGACGTCGTCGTGACCCCCGACGGGCTGATGACGTTCGTCGCCAGCGCGGACCCGAACAAGCCCGCGATCTACGGGATACCCACGGGGCCGCACCGCACGGCCGACGGGGGACTCGCGGGGCAGCTGCTCGGGGACACGACCGGCCTCTCCCCGCCGCTGCCGCTCCAGCTCACGGACCTCGAGGCGTGCTCTCTGCCTCAGGCGCCGCAGTCTCTCGCCGTCGTGCCCGTCCCGAATCCGGACGGCGGACCGTCACCCGGCTACGTCCTCGCTGTCGTCCTCGCCTCGACGGCGGGCATGCCAGCGGCGGTCGTCGCGATCGACCCGACGTCGCTCCTTCACGGTGGAGGCGTCGACGCCGGCCTGTCCGATGCCGCGCCGTCGACGCCGGGGATCCTCGCGCCCTGCGCGCAAGTCAGTGGCAACAGCGCCATCACCCTGTCCGCGGCGGTTCCCGCGACGTGGTCCGGAGGCCCCAGTTGGCCCGACGGTGTTCCGTACGTCGACGCGGGGAGCCTCGCGGCGCATGAGCCCTCGTCGGGTGCGGCGTGCGCTTCGTCGACGGCCGACGGCGGCACTACCGGAATGACCGTTCCCGCCGCAGAGGCAAACGACTCTGGGGAGGCGGAGGACGGGGGCGCCGCGGCTGACGGGGGCGATGGACTGGAGGCCGGGACCCTATCGCTCGCCGTGCCCCTCGCTGGCCAGCCATTTCCGACCCAGGCCGCGCTGAGGTCCGATCTCCCCATCCTCTATGTCGGCGATGGCGTGATCCCCGTCATCCACGAGATCGATCTCAGCGACCCGACGCGCCCGCGCGAGCTCGCGCCGCTTCTCGCGACGAGCATCACCCAGACGACGCGGCAGGTGTCCGTCGGCGCCATCGCGATTAGCCCGACGACGCGGGACTACAAGACGTACCTCTATGCGGTCGACCAGGGCGACGGCAGCCTGATGGTCTTCGACGTCACCGACCCCGCCAGCTCGCCGCACACGCCGCTTCAGCGACCCCACGCCGAGCTCAACCCACTCGTTCCCCCGGACCGGCTGGTCTTTTCGGCCCCCGTGGCGACCGTGGGATTCGTCTCGCACGATTGGCCATTCATTCCGCCCGGGCCGAACGGGACCGCGAATACGGATCAGATCCACGCCTACGAGGGGCTGCTCTGCAACCCGAATCCGAACGCCCATCCGGACGGCGGTACCTTCAAGGATCTCGGCGCGTACTACCGCCCGGATCAGGTCTTGGCCATCGAATCCGAGGGGGTGGTCTCGGAGGTGACGGGGTTCCCATACAGGCTTCGCGGTGTCTTCGGGTTCGCGACGCTCTCGAACGGCCTGGTCGTTACCATCGACGTGGACGACTGGGACGCTCCCTGCCGGCGGCCGGAGCCGATGGCCACTCCCGACCCCGCGGCGGGGCCAAGCTACGGGATGACCGGATTGCTGGACATTCCGGAGCCGGACGCCGGGCCGCCGGGGAGCGCCACGTACCTCGACCCGTACCACTCGCCGGTCACCTATCAGAACAGCATCCCGGAAAGTCCGGCCGTCACCCAGGAAGAGTTCTTCCCCGTGTCGGCGCCGCACCGGATGCGGTCGCAGTATCTGCTTCGCAACGACCCCACCGCGGGCAATCACATTCCCAACCTCGTCGGGACGCCGCAGCTCTTCGATTCGGACGGGACTCCCGTGTCCGCGTCCGGCGCGGCGGCCCCCTTCATGCTTCCAACCACTCTGCCACCGGGTTTCGTGGACCCCGGCTTCAACGTCAACCCGACGGAAGCGAATCCCGCGTCACAGACCAGCCTCCCTCCGGCTCCCACGTCTCCGACCAGCAAGGCCGTCCCGGGGGTTCGACTGTCGTTCGACGACCCGACGGTGACGATCGCCCAGGACTGGACGGTCACCTACGAGGGCGCCCTTCCCGCCGGGCAGCAGAACCCGGCGGATATCGAGTCAGTCGACGGGTACGAAACGCTGAACGCGGGCATCGGCACCGTGAGCGCGGACGGCGGGGCTTCGGGCAGCGGGTTGCCCGACGTCGCCAATGGCGCCGGTTTCTGCGAGCGCGGGATCGAGGACTGGTCCATCGGCCAGGCGCGCGCGGCGGCGCTCACCGCCGCGATCCAGGCCCTGCATCCGGCGCTCCCCCAGCCAACGGATCTCGGCCAGTGGACCGCCGACTACATCGAAGTCACCGACGAGCTGCTGCCGCAGGGTGACCCCTACTGGTCGATCCCGTACGAGGACGCCGACGGGGGGATTGTGAACGACTGCTGGGAGGGGACCGGCTTCGACGACCTCGGCCCTGACGGCAAGCCCCAGAACGATCCGAACATCGGAGACGACCGCTACGACGCGTGCCAGGGGGCCTACGGCCCGCCGTCGTCGTGTCCCGGCAACGGGATGAGCAAGGAACAGACTTCTATGTGCCAGAACGGTTCGACGCCGACGGACCCCGATACGTTCCTCGGGCGCGACTTCCCGATCTTGCACGCGTACGACGATCACCTCGTCCTTGGTCGCTTCGGATGGACGGACAGGGACGCGAGCGGCAAGACCGTGCCGGAGAGCACGAACAACCGCGTCGTCGTGGGGCCGAGCTCGACCAACGCCCCGTTTCTGAAGTTCATGCGCTGCTGCTTCCACCACCAGGTGGGTTTCAAGGTGCGCGCCGGAGGCGAGTGGCTCACGGTCGGCCAGAATGGCCTGGGCCTCCTCAATCGCGTCATCGCCGCTCCGCAAGGCACCGACCCGTCGAGCCCGTCCAGCCGTCCGTGCGTCCTCTCCTGCGACCCCAACGAAGTGCTCTTGAACGGCCGTTCGTTCGACGTCCCCTGGGGCACTCCCTCGTCTTCGTCGACCGGCATGGGTTGTCAGCCTCCGGCAAGCTTCCCCGACATCGTGCGGAATAACCCCCTCGCGATGCAGGACCCGTACTTCTCGTTCGTCAACTGGATGGGGTGCGGCCCTCTGACCGACGGGGCTCACACGCCCACCGCGCGAGATCTGCAGTGGAAGTTCTCGGTGCGCGGGGGGTTCAACCCCCTCACCGTCTCGATCACGGGCAACACGAACACGGCCGTCAGCCCCCAGTCGATGCGGTTCATCGAGTCGTTCGGCCAGCTAGCCGTCATCGACGGCGAGTTGCAGGGTCTCGTGCTCATCGACTTGAACACGCTCGCCTTCGCCCACGCCCCTTACTACTGAGCGGCTCGCGGAAGGGCCGGCGCCGCGGGCTCGACGTCATGGAAACGCGCATAGTCCAGCGCGCGCCGCCCGTCCGGGAGGATCACGAGGATGTCGCTGAAGCGGTGGTCGTAGCGGATGTCTTCACCCTTCCAGGCGTGACGGGCGTGCACCGTCTGGCCGGTCGCCTCCTCGATCCCGAGCAGTGACGCCACGACGTCCGCCCGGCTCTTCATCAGCGACTCCCGGGTCTCCCCGTACATCGGGCTCGACGGGTCGATCGGGTGGATGGCCGTCCAGGAGAGCGCGAAGACGGCGCTCGACGAGCGCGCCAGGGTCAGCGAGTGGAACCGCCGCACGGCTTCCCCCTCCTCTGTCGTCTCGTCGCGGACGAGGATGAGGCGTAGCTGCGCCTCGACGAGCCCCGTCGTCCGCTCGTTGGCGAGGCGCACCATCAGCGACTTTACTCCGTCCCGCGTACTGACCACCGCGAACCTGCTGAAGAGGACGCGGGCGCGCGGCTGCGAGAACTTGGCGAACATGAGCCCCGTGGCGAGGGCGAACGTGACGAGGCCGAAGAGCGCCTCGAGCGCGACCAGGAAGTTCGCGAACATCGAGACCGGGGCCATCCTGCCGTAGCCGATCGTCGCCATCGTCTGGACGCTGAAGAAATACGCGTCGCGGAAGCTCCCCGGCTCGGCGTTCTCGATGCCCCCGCCGAGGAGGTAGAAGGCGGCGAAGATCGCATTCGCCCCGAGGTAAGACGCGAGGATCAGCGCGAAGAGCACCCACCAGGAGGACGTCAGGAGAAAGTGGTACCCGTCCTGCAGCGGCCGGCTCACCGCCCCGAGCTTGATCGTCTGCTGGCTATGGCTGAGCGTCTCGCTCGGCGGGGGCGCACGGCGCAGGAGTCGCATCGCGGCGCGGGAGCATAGCAGCGAGCGAGGGCGTAGACCGCGCGCCCCAGGCGCGGTACGGCCTCGAACGATGTCGAAGGGCCACGGAGCGGACACCCCCGTGATGCGTCAGTACCTCGCCGCGAAGGCAGAGCACCCCGACGCGCTGCTCTTTTTCCGCCTCGGCGACTTCTACGAGCTCTTCTTCGACGACGCCGTCGTCGCCGCGCGCGCGCTCGACCTGACGCTCACCGCTCGCAACAAAGGCGCGGCGGAAGAGGTGCCGATGGCGGGCGTCCCGCACCACGCGGCGACGGCCTACGTCCAGAGGCTCCTCGACCAGGGGTTCAAGGTGGCGATCTGCGAGCAGATGGCCGACCCGTCGAAGGTCAAAGGGATCGTCCCACGCGAGGTCGTGCGCGTCGCGACGCCGGGCATCGCCTACGACGATGCGGGGCTCGAGCCCCGGCGCAACCACTACCTCGTGGCCGTCGAGCGGGGCACGGACGGCCCATTCGGCGTCGCCGCGCTCGACCTGTCCACGGGCGAGTTCGCCGCGTGCGAAGCCCCCGACGTGACGAGCGTCCTCTCGGAGCTCGTGCGGCTCGACCCCCGCGAGGTCCTCGTCGGACCGGGTGCGGGCGACGCCGTCAAGCCGCTGGCCGCCGTCCGCACGCGCGTCGTCGTCCGCGCCATGCCCCAGCCGCTGACCGACGCGGACGCCGACGAGGCCCTCGACGCCCAGCTCGGAGCGGGCGAGGCGACGGCGTCGTGCCCTTCCACGGTGGCTCGCCGCGCGGCGGCGCGCTGCCTCGGGACGGCACGCGACTGCGAGGCGAAGAGGCAGCTTCCGGTGTCCCGCCTCGTCTTCTACGGGCTGGGTGACACGCTCGTGCTCGACGAGGCGACGCAGACTCACCTCGAGCTCGTGCGGTCGGTCGACGGCACCGAGCGAGGGTCGCTCCTCGCCGAGATCGACGCCACGATGACTGCGCCCGGCGCGCGGGCCCTCCGCCGGCGCCTCCTCGCGCCACTCGCGGCCGTCGCCCAGATCCGCCGGCGCCTCGACGCGGTCGAGCTCTTCGTCGTGCACCCCGCGATGCGCCGCGAGGTGCGTCAGGGTCTCTCCGACGTGGGGGACGTGGAGCGCCTCGCGATGAAGCTCGCCCTCGAGCGCGCGATGCCCCGTGACTTGGTCGCGCTGCGTCGGTCCCTCGCCGCCCTCCCGGCCATCGCGGACGCGCTCGCGCGATGTCCCGATCCTTCGGCTCGCGAAGCGCTCGGCGTCGCAGAAGGTGAAGCGTGGGTCGACGCCTGCGGCGACCTGAGCGATCTCCTCGCGCGAGCCCTCAGCGACGACCCTCCCGCGCGCGCGAGCGACGGGGGCGTCCTGCGCGACGGCTTCGACCCGGCGCTCGACGAGGCGCGCGAGCTCACGCGCGGCGGGCAGAGGCTCATCGTCGAGCTGGAGGGCAAGCTCCGAGAGGCGGCATCGATTCCCAGCCTGAAGCTGCGCTACACCCGCGTCTTCGGCTGGTACATCGAGGTGACCAAGACCCACCTCGTCAAGGCACCCGCAACCTGGCGGAGGAAGCAGACCGTCGCGACGGGCGAGCGCTTCACGTGCGACGAGCTCGACTCGCTCGCCGACAAGCTCGCGCACGCCGAAGATCGCGCCGCGGCGCGCGAGGCCGAGCTGCTTGCGGTCGTCCTCGGGGACCTCGCTCGACAGCACGAGCGCCTGCGGGCCGTCGCCGCGCGCCTGGCGGCGTGGGACGTGGCCGCGGCCCTCGCCGAGGTGGCCCACCGGGACGACTGGGTGCGCCCCGAAATAGACGATTCGCTCGAGCTCGTCCTCGAGGACGCGCGCCACCCCGTCGTGGAGAAGCTGGCGTCGGCGGGTCGGTTCGTCCCCAACGACGTCTCGCTCGGCGCCGCGGAAGGGCGGCCCCGTCTCTGGCTGGTCACGGGACCGAACATGGCCGGCAAGTCGACGCTGATGCGGCAGACGGCGCTGTGCGTGATCCTCGCGCAGACGGGCGCCTTCGTCCCGGCGCGCCGGGCGCGGATCGGCGTCGTCGATCGCGTCCTGACGCGCGTCGGCGCCAGCGACAACCTTTCACGGGGCGAGAGCACCTTCATGGTGGAGATGAAGGAGTCGGCGAACGTCCTCAGGCGCGCGACCCGACGCTCGCTCGTCGTGCTCGACGAGCTCGGCCGCGGAACGAGCACCTACGACGGCCTCGCGATCGCGTGGGCCGTCGCCGAGCACCTGCACGACGTCGTCGCCTGTCGCGCCATGTTCGCGACCCACTACCACGAGCTCACGGAGCTCGCCGCCACGCGCGCTGCCACGTGCGAGAACTGGAGCGTGAGCGCGCGCGAGCACGAGGGAGACGTCATCTTCCTCCACAAGCTGCAGCGCGGCGCCGCCTCCCGCAGCTACGGCGTGGCGTGCGCGAAGCTCGCCGGCCTGCCCGAGCCCGTGCTCGCGCGTGCGCGGGCCATCCTGTCCGAGCTCGAGCGCGGCGCCGCGCTCCCGAGTGGCCGCGCGTCTTCCCTGCGGGCCCGCTCGCGAGAAGGGCGGCCGCAGCTTGCGCTGTTCGAGGGTGGGCCGCCTCCCGCCGAACCGGCGGAGCACCGCGCCCTGGCGACGCTGCGCGCCGTCGACGTCGATCGGCTGACGCCCATCGAAGCGCTGCAGCTCGTCGCCAGCCTGAAGAAGATGGCTGCCGAGTCGTGAACCCCCGCCTTGCTCGCACGGCGCCCTACGGTGCCGTCGCGTTCGCCGCGTGCTCCTGGGGAACCTGGGCGCTGCTCCTCCGACGAACCGAGGCGATTGGCCCGATGCCCACGGCGATGGAGGCGACCGTCGTCATGGCGGTCCTCACGGTCGTCACGGGTGCGCTGTCGCTGCGCGATCGCGTCGCCGAATCGGCGCCGTGGAGGGCGCGCGGCTGGGTCGCGTGCATCGGCGTCGCGGACGCGTTCAACGTCCTTCTCTTCTTCGCCGCCTACAGGATCACGATCGGGGTGTCCGTCCTCGCCCACTATGTCACGCCCATCTTCGTCGCCATCGCCGCGCCGCTCGTGCTTCGGGAGAAGATCACGCGGAGGACCGTGATCGCCCTCGCCGTCTCGCTCTCGGGGCTCGCCGTGATCCTCGCGCCCGTGGAAGGCGGGCCCGCCGCCGCCGGCGTGTGGTCCAGTGCGGCGTTCGGCCTCGGGAGCGCCGTCTTCTACGCTTCCGGATTCATCCTGAACAAGTTCGTCGCGGGCTCGTTCTCGACGAACGAGACGCTCTTCTGGCACGGCGTGGTCGCGACCCCGCTCCTGGCGGCGTTCGTGCCACGGCAGGCTTGGGGCGCCGTCGATGCACACGCCGTCGCGTTCCTCGGGCTGGTGTCGCTCGTGCCGGGAACGATGGCGGGCGTCGCGTTCGTCTGGGGCCTTCGCCGCATGCCCGCCGCCCACGCCTCGATGCTGACGCTCATCGAGCCCGTGGTCGCCGTCCTCATCGGCGCCGCGGTCTACGGCGAGGCGATGGGACCGCGCGTCTTCATGGGCGGCGCGCTCGTTCTCGCCGGCGCCGCGGCCGTGATGACGCAAGGGGCGGAGACGTGAGACCGCTCGCTCGCGCGTCCGTTGGCGGGAAGCCTTCTACATGGCACATTCGGCCGTCGTGAGGATCCGGCCGTGCGAGCCCGCCGATGTCCTGGCCGTGCAGCAGATTTACGCGCACCACGTGACCACTGGCTTCGGCACGTTCGAGGAGGAACCGCCACCCGTGGAGGAGATGAAGCGTCGCCTCGACTCGATCGTCCGAGCCCGCTTTCCCTTCGTCGTGGCCGAGATCGACGGGCGGGTCGCCGGCTACGGGTACGCGGGCCCGTTCCGGACGCGGGCCTCGTATCGTTTCACCTGCGAGAATTCGGTCTACGTCGCGCCGCAGATGCTCCGCCACGGCGTTGGCTTCGCTGTCATGCGCGACGTGATCGACGCGTGCCGGCGCCTGCAGATGACGCAAATGCTCGCCGTCATCGGCGACTCCGAGAACGCGGGGTCCATCGGTCTGCACTCGCGCCTCGGCTTCGAGCGCGTCGGTGTCTTCCGCAACGTCGGCTTCAAGTTCGGCCGCTGGGTCGACGTCGTTCTCATGCAGCTCGATCTGAGCGCGACCGCAGTCGGCACCTAGCTCACTTGGGCGGGTCACCGTCGTGATGGTGATGCGGATGGAAGCACGCCAGGTCGCCCGTCCGCGCCTGGTGGCACGTGCCCGCGACGTGTCCGCGCGGCGCGTCGAACTCGCACGCGTCGCCTTCGCTCTTGTCCTTGCATGCGGCGATGGATTCGGGTCGAGGGCCGTGGTGCTCTCCGTCGCCGGGCTCGCTCTGCGCCACCGCGAGCGCCGGAACGATCATCAAGCCGACAGCCACCGCAACACGCATCGGTCTCAACATGGGGTACCTCTTTGCGAGCGCGAGGCTCGCTACTCCTGGACCAACCATCGTGACGCGGAGCGATTCCGGCCGCCGGCCGTTTCCGACGAGCCGACCGCCGGGCGCGACCGGCCGCGGCTCGAGTGCCGCTCTGCTACACCTCGTGACACGCGGCTCAGGTCGGCCGCACCCACTCGAGAAGCGTCGCGTAGTCGCAGCTTCGCGGGTCGCCCAGGTAGCTCCGTAGGATGCCTCGCACGGCAAAGCCCGCTTTGATCTGCGAGCCCAGCACCCGGTCGCGCAGCTTGCCTTCGAGACAGCCTGCCACGTACTGCTCGGGCGTCATGCGCGGCGCGTACTCGTGATAGCCCCACAGGCGACCCCCGGCGACGACCCGGCGCAGGTCGAGGTCGACGCAGAGACCCCAGAGCGCCGCATAGAGCCTCTCGCCCACGCCCTTTCCCCACCCCGCCGGATCGACGTAGATGTCCGCGAGGTACAGCGTGTCGCCGCCCGCGTCATGTCCGGCGAACGAGCCGTTCTCCGTTATCTCGAGCCACGAGTGCTGAGCCAGCGGGTCTCGCCCGCGCGCGACGATGAACGTCGAGATCGCGCCCATCGGCTTGCCGCCCATCTCCGCGACGAGCTGCCCTTCGGGAAAGCGCGCGATGTGCTCCTGGAGCTGCGCCTCGTTCCACACGACGTTCGCCTCGACGAGCTCCGGATAGGCGGCGTGATTCATCACGACGAGACGGGGAACATCCGCGAGCACGGCACGGCGAACGGTGATGGCAGGCTTCTGAAGGGCAATCATGGCCTTATCCAGTTTTGCCATGAAACCGGCACTGGCAAGGCGGCCCTCGGGCCGTTGCCGCGTGTTCACGGGGCGTTCAGTGCGCCGCGGCCTTCAGGTATTCGCCGTACGCCGCAGCGTCCATGAGTGCCGCCTGCGCGTTCGCGTCGCTGGGCGCGATCGCGATCATCCACGCTTTGCCGTAGCAGTCTTCGTTCACGAGCTCAGGCTTGCTGGCGAGCTCGTCGTTGACGCGCACCACCTTGCCCGCCATCGGCGCGTAGAGGTCGCTTAGCGTCTTCACGCTCTCGATCGTCCCGAACGGCTTGCCGGACCCGACCTCGTCGCCCACCTTCACGTCGAGGTTGACGAGCGTGACGTCGCCGAGCTGTTCGACCGCGAACGCGGTGATACCGATCGCCACCTCGCCGGCGGCGGCACGCGCCCATTCGTGTTCCTTGGTGTATCGGAGATCGGACGGCACCTTGTCGCTCATCGTTTTGCCCTCTTGTAGAACGGCGTCGTAACGACCACGGCCTCGACGCTCTTCCCGCGGCAGTCTACGAGAAAGCGCGTCCCGACCTCCGACATCGACGCCGGCAAATACCCGAGGCCGATGTTCTTGCCAACCGTCGGCCCCGGGCTGCCGCTCGTGCAGATACCGACCTTCTGCCCCGCCGGGTCGAGGAGCGCGTAGCCGTGCCGCGCGATACCCCGTCCCGTAACCTCGAAGCCGACGAGCTTTCGAGCCAGGGGCTCTGCCTTGACCTTCGCCAGCGCCGCTCGCCCGACGAAGTCGCCCTTCTCCATCTTGACCACCCAGCCGAGGCCGGCCTCGATGGGATTGGTCGTCTCGTCGATGTCGTTGCCGTAGAGCGACAGGCGAGGCTCGAGGCGCAGCGTGTCGCGGGCACCGAGGCCGACGGGCTTGATGCCAATGTCCGCGCCCGCCCCCATGAGGGCCCGCCACAGCGCCGGGGCGTCGTCCCACGCGCAGAAAATCTCGACGCCGTCTTCACCCGTGTACCCCGTCCGCGAGGGCGTGCACGGGACGCCCGCGAGCTCGGCCTTGCGGAAACGAAAGCTGCCGAGCTGCGAGAGCCCCGCCGCGTCGCTGCCCATCTTCGAGAGGACGTGGAACGCCCCCGGTCCCTGGAGCGCGATGAGCGCCGTGGCGTCGCTCTCGTCGGCGAAGTCGCAGTGGTCCTTCGCCGCGCGTGCGAAGTGCGCGCTCATCTTGTCGCGGTTGGATGCGTTGCAGACGACGAGCCAGTCGTCCCCCGCGTACCTGTACACGATGAGATCGTCGAGGATCGTCCCCAGCTCGCTACACGCGCACGTGTACATCGCCTGCCCGTCGGCGAGCTTCTTCGCGTCATTGGTCACGAGGTAGTCGACGACGTGCGCCGCGTACTCCCCGCGCATGCGGAGCTCGCCCATGTGGCTGACGTCGAACACCCCCACCGCGGTCCGAACGGCCTGGTGCTCGTCGACGATGCCCGTGTACTGGACGGGCATCTCCCATCCGGCGAAGGGGACGATCCGCGCGCCGAGCTTCACGTGCTCGTCGTAAAGAGACGTCCTGCGGAGAGCGGGGTCGGTCATCGGAGGGCAGGGAGGCGAGGGCGGCTAGGCAGCCGAGTAGCTCTCGATGGGTGGACAGGTGCAGACGAGGTGACGGTCTCCCTGGGCGTTGTTGATGCGCCCGACGGAAGGCCAGAACTTGCGCGCCCGTGTCCACGGGGCCGGAAACGCGGCCTGCTCGCGTGAGTACGGATGCGTCCAGTCGCTCGACGCGATCGCCTCGGCCGTGTGCGGCGCGTGCTTGAGGGGGTTGTCGTCGCGGGGAGCGGCTCCCTCTTCGACGGCGCGGATCTCGGCGCGGATCGTGGCCATCGCCTCGCAGAAGCGGTCGAGCTCGGCCTTTGGCTCGCTCTCCGTCGGCTCGACCATCAGCGTCCCGGCGATGGGGAAGCTCATCGTCGGCGCGTGGAAGCCGTAATCCATCAGGCGCTTGGCGATGTCGTCGACCTCGATGCCCGCCGTGCGCTTCACCGCGCGCGTGTCGAGGATGCACTCGTGCGCGACGCGCCCGCGCTTGCCGCGGAAGAAGACCGGGAAGTGCGGGTGCAGCCGCTCGGCGACGTAGTTCGCGCTCAGGATGGCCACCTGGCTCGCCCGCTTCAGGCCGTCCGGGCCCATCATCGCGATGTACGCCCACGAGATGAGGAGGATGCTCGCGCTTCCCCACGGAGCCGCGCTCACCGCGCCGATGCCCTGCTCGCCTCCAACCGCGGCGCCGACCGGAAAAGGGTGCCGCGGGAGAAACTTCGCCAGGTGCGGAGCCACGCCGATGGGGCCCATGCCCGGGCCGCCACCGCCGTGGGGGATGCAGAACGTCTTGTGGAGGTTCACGTGGCACACGTCGGCGCCGACGTCTGCCGGGCGGCAGAGCCCCACCTGGGCGTTGAGATTCGCGCCGTCCAGGTACACCTGCCCGCCGTGCTGGTGGACGACGGCGCAGATGCGCTCGATCTCCTCTTCGAAGATGCCGTACGTCGACGGGTACGTGACCATGATCGCCGCGAGGTTCCTGGCGTTCTCCTTCGCCTTGGCCTCGAGGTCCGGGAGGTCGACGTAGCCCTTCTCGTCGCACGCGACGACGACGACGCGCATCCCGGCCATCGCGGCCGACGCCGGGTTCGTCCCGTGCGCGCTCGCCGGGATGAGGCACACGTCGCGGTGCCCCTCGCCGCGGGACTCGTGGTGCTTGCGGACGACGAGCAGCCCGGCGAGCTCGCCCTGCGCGCCGGAGTTCGGCTGCAGGCTCACGGCGGGGAAGCCGGTGATGGCCGAGAGCATGGCCTCGAGCTGCTTGACGATGACCTGGTACCCGAGCGCCTGCTCGACGGGCGCGAACGGATGGATACGCGAGAAGCGCGCCCACGTGACGGGCATCATCTCGGCCGTCGCGTTCAGCTTCATCGTGCACGACCCCAGCGGGATCATCGAGTGCACGAGCGACAGGTCCTTCGACTCGAGCGCGCGCATGTAGCGCAGCATCTCGGTCTCCGAGTGATGCGTGTTGAAGACCGGGTGCGTCAGGTAGGCGCTCGTGCGCTCGAGGCCTAGGATGGCCGGCGACGCCTCGTGCGCGAGCTCGACGCACGAAGGCACCTTCGCCTGCCCGTCACGCCCTTCGCCGAAGACCGCCAGGAGCGCGTCGACGTCGGCGGGCGACGTCGTCTCGTCCAGCGCGACCCCGAGAGACCGCGCGTCGATGCGGCGGAGGTTCATCGTCCGCGCCCGCGCGGCCGTGACCCACGCGTCGACCTTCTGCGGCTCGCCCTCGACGCGTACGGTGTCGAAGAAGCGCTCGTGCGCGACCCGGACGCCGAGCTTGCGCAGCCCAAGGGCGAGACACGCTGCCAGGCCATGCACGCGATCGGCGATCGCCCGGATGCCTGCGGGGCCGTGATAGACCGCGTACATGCTCGCCACGACGGCGAGGAGCGCCTGGGCGGTGCACACGTTGCTCGTCGCCTTCTCGCGACGGATGTGCTGCTCGCGCGTCTGGAGCGCCATCCGCAGCGCGGGCTTGCCGTGGGAGTCCGTGCTGACGCCGATGATGCGCCCCGGGAGCTTGCGGACGAGGTCACCCTTGCAGGCGAAGAACGCGGCGTGAGGGCCGCCGTATCCGAGCGGGACGCCGAAGCGCTGGGCGCTGCCGATGGCGATGTCCGCTCCGAGTTCGCCCGGGGGAGTCAGGACCGCGAGGGCGAGCGGGTCGCACGCCATCGCGACCGCGGCGCCCGCGGAGTGCGCCTTCGCAATGAAGCCTCGCCAGTCGTCGAGGCCTCCGTCCGTCGCCGGATACTGCAGCAGGACGCCGAAGACCTTCTTCGCGAAGTCGAACGTCCGCGCGTCGCCCACGACGACCTCGATCCCGTGCGCGACGGCGCGCGTCCGGAGGACGTCGATCGTCTGCGGATGGCAACCGTCGGCGACGAAGATCGCGCGCCGCCCGTCGGTGGCTTTCGAGGCCGAGTCCATCACGTGCATCGCCTCGGCGGCGGCCGTTGCCTCGTCGAGCAGCGACGCGTTCGCGACTTCGAGCGCGGTGAGGTCGCACACCATCGTCTGGAAGTTGAGCAGCGCCTCCAGGCGCCCTTGCGAAATCTCGGCCTGGTACGGCGTGTACTGCGTGTACCAGCCCGGGTTCTCGAGCACGTTGCGCTGGATGACCGGCGGCGTGATGCAATCCGAGTAGCCCATCCCGAGAAAGCTCTTCCACACCTCGTTCTTGGAAGCGATCGCCCGAAGGTGCTCGAGCAGGGCGTGCTCGGTCTCTGCCTCGGGGAGCTCGAGCGCGCGCCGGAAGCGGATCGAGCTCGGGATCGTCTGGTCGATCAGCTCGTCGAGCGAGGCGGCGCCGACGACGCGCAGCATCTCGGCGACTTCTTCTTCGTTGGGACCGATGTGACGGAGCGCGAACCTGTCGGGATGGACGAGCGATACGGCCATGGTGAGGAGTGAACTACGGTGTACAGCCCCGCTCGTCCGTTGGCCAGAGCATGCGGCGGCTCACTCGACGCACACCAGCTCGTCCTTCATCTTCGCGAGGGCGATGTCCGGTGCGGGGCAGGACGCGCGGCACGTCGCCCCGGTGCACGCCGGGTCGCTGGTCCGCGGCAGCTCGTAGCTGCACCCGCCTGGACCGCACGACCAGGAGATGCCTGTCTCCGGGTCGCGTCCGCTCGCCGTGGGCCCGGCGAGCACGCACGCACCGGTGAGATTCACGCTCCCGGCCGGGCACTGACCGGCGATCGCGCAGACGGCGTCGTGCCGGGGGCTATGGTCGGGGCACGCGGCCGAGCAGGTGCCTCGAATGCTGTCGGGAACGAGGTTGCCGGCGCACGTCGTCTCCGCTCGTTTGCGGCGCGGCCGGCTCGTCGCGTCGCGCTCGAACGGCTCGGCGTCCACGGCGGCGACCTCGCGGGTCCACAAGCGCAGCGTAGTCTCGTGGATCCACGCGTAACCGCCGTCGCCCCAGCCCGGTCCCCAGCTGTTGTGCATGAGAAAGTACGTGCCGTGCGGCAGGCGCGCGTAGCCGGCGAGCACGAGGGCATGCCCCGAGTTGGGGCCCGCGGACTTGGTGTAGTGGGGGATGTAGCGGGCGCCGGGCAGCCCCTTGGGCACGAACGCCGCGGGTAGCTCGAGCGCGACGATGATGTCCTGGCCGGCGGCGATCTTGGCTTCGAGCATGGGGATGTCGGGCGACGTGCCGAGGTACTCGACCTCGGTGAACTCGCCCGTCGCTGCGGCGGCGATGGCGCGGGCGCGAGGGTCGTTGACCGGCTGGCCGCATCCGGCGCGCGGGGGCTTGGGAAAGTCCTTGCACGGCACCCAGCCCACGGCCTCGCTGGCGAGAAACGGCCACAGGAGCTCGGAGCCCACCGGCTGGCCCAGGTTCGAGGTGAGCGATGTCTCGACCTGAGGCGAGCGGTAGCGGGACCAGATCTCCATGACGCTGACGGACGGATTGGCGCCCCCCCAGCGCGCGAGGGCGTGGTCGATGGCGGTCGCCGTGGCGAAGGCGGTGCAGGCGGGAGCCTCGCCCTGGTTGCGCACCGGGCCTTCAGTCCCGTCGAGGCGGTGATCGACGACGGGGGGAAGGGCCGACTGGCTCCGCGAGAGCAGCTTGCGCGGCACGAGACGCACGGCACCTCCGCCCTGGTCGGCGCCGAACATCAGCGACTTGGCGCACGCGAGCGGAGCGGCCTCCGAGCCGGTCCAAACGGCGCTGCACGGGTGCTCCGAGAGATCGACGTCCGCCGGCGCCAGCGAGGGCGCTTCGTGGGACGCGAGCGAGGGCAGATCGGGAAGGGCTGGGGTCGGCGGGTGCGCCGCGCGCACGGGCGGCGGCGCCTTCACGGGATAGAGGTCGGTGGGAGCCTGGACCGCGGGCCCCGCCGGGACCTCCGTCGATGTGGAAGAAGACGGCAACCAGTCGCACGACAGCCTGTCGCAGGTAGGCGCCGGCAACACGAGGAGGACGACCGCCGCAGGTGCCACTCGCACGACGCCAAAGAATCGCACGCCCGGGGGCTACGTTCTACACTCTCCCTCGCGATGGGCACTCCCTGGGACCGCGCCGCGGCTGCCTACGTCGAGGAGTGGGTGCCGCGCTTCGTGCCCTATCACCTCGATCTGGTGCGGGAGATGGCCGTGCGGGAGGGCGATCGCGTTCTCGTGACGAGCGCGGGGCCCGGCGCCGAGGTGCTGGCGCTGGCGCGCGCCGTGGGCGAGAGCGGCTTCGTGCGGGCGACCGACAAGAGCGGTGAGATGGTGCGGATCTGCCGCGAGCAGGTGGAGCGCGCGCACCTGTCGGACCGCGTCGAGTGCGTGGAGGCGGATGCGATCGACGCGAGCGGGGGGCTGTGGGACGCGGTGGTGTGTGCGTTCGGGCTCTGGCAGCTGCGGTCGCGGGCGGACGCGCTTCAGGCGTGGGCGAAGGAGCTTGCTCCCCGTGGGAAGGTGGGGGTGATCGCGTGGGGGCCGGCCGATCCGGGTGAGCCATTCGACAAGCTGGACCTTTGCCTGCGGGAGCTGGAGCCGGGGTTCAGGGTGCCCGACGCGCAAGCGCATACGAGCCGCGAGGCGATGGGGGCGATGTTCGACGAGGCGAGCCTCGTGATGGTGCGGCACACGACCGTGCGTCATACGCTGGGCTTCAAGAGCGCGGAGGCTTTCGTGCGGGCGATGCGCGAGGGATGTACGTGGCGCCGGGTCTGGGAGGAGCTGGGGGACGAGCGGATGGATCGGGTGGCGGCGCGCTTTTACGCGTGGTGGGGCGGGCCGGACAAGCCGCTGTCGTTCGATCCGGCGGCAACGCTCGCGATCGCCGCGCTCCCGGGGGCCGAGGTCGAGCTGGCGCATCGGCCGAGCGTGAGAGCGCCGGGCTCGGGGCGAGGGGGCGAGAGGGACTCACTTGGGTAATGCGTGGGTCGGGCGGTGATGGTCCTCCGAAGGCGGGCGCGGCATGGGGCTTGACGACGAAGGCATACGGGGTGCCGTCTCTGGCACTTTTGTCGGCGAGCCGGGCAAATGGGTCGTCGAGCTAGGGGGATGGGTGGCCGATGTTGGCAGATCGCTCGGCTGCCGGGGCGCCTCGTACGTTGAGACGGATGCTTCGATCCGCTTCCGAGGCATAGGGCTCTACCAGGTTGGCACATGACACGAGGAGGGGCGCGCGTGGGTCGACGAGCGTGGCAAGTCGTTCGCCGGGATGGGCTCACGGCTACTCTGTGATGGCGAACGGGTGAGCGACCCATGTGCCACGCTGGGCGGATCAGTGGCCAATATCGGCGACCCATTCGCCATCGAACGCGAATTGAGTGCCATCATCGCCTTGCTGTTGGGCAAGCACGAGGATGAAATGGCCAAGGACGCGGTCCTGTTTCGCTGGGATCGCGAAGGACATGCCAATGTGGGCTGGATGAATGCCAACATCGCGCATAAAAGTGCCATCGACGCGCCATTTGGCTTGTTATTCGCCGTTTCATTTGCCAACGTCGCGGAGATGAAGCGTCAGCGGCGTCCGATTCATGCCATCGTGGCCGAGGCTCGAAGCGCCCTCAGCATGAGTCAGCGGGAGTTCGGAGAGGCAGTGGGTTCCTCGCATCGAAGCGCGGTCCGGTGGGACGCCGGGCAGGCCTCCCCAGGCGAACATCACCTGCACACGCTGGCCAAGCTGCTCCATCCGGTCGATCGCTCGCTGGCAGCAGAAGTGGCTGACGCCGCGGATGAGACGCTGGAGGGGTTGGGTCTGGAGACACCGCTGGTTCCCGCGCCGCCGCCTCCAGCGGCTCCCCCGTTACCTCCGCCTCCGCAGGCGCGGGCAGAGGACCTGGTCGATCTTCTCGTCCTCACGGCCGTCGAGCAGACGGGCTCGGCGCCCGCGGTCGTGCGTCCGTGGCTCTACGCCGTCATGAAGCGCGGCGCCGAGCTACGCCTCACGATGGACATCGCGGCGCAGGCGCTTCGTCCGGCGCCCGCGGAGGCCACGAGCAAGGAGAGCAAGGCGAAGAAGTGAGCCATGCGGTCGCCGCTCACTGGCGCCATCCGTTGCAGGAACATGCGAAGCGTCGGGGGGTTGTGAACCGCAGAGGCGCCGTGCTCGCAGAGGGGTTGAGAGCTTCCTCGTAGAAGGATGGGCTTCAAAGCCTCATCGGGCTCGGCCCGCCCTCTCTCGCCCTCCGCGCCTTTGCGGCTCACAACATCTGCGGTTCCCAAGGGGGCCGAACCTGGATTTTGCCTCGGTCTCGTACTAGATCGCTGGGGTTCGCGAGAACGCCGGAGGAGCTTCGAATGTCCAGCTACCGTTTCACGTCCGAGTCCGTCACCGAGGGTCATCCGGACAAGCTCTGCGACCAGGTGTCCGACGCCATCCTCGATGCCATCCTCACCCAGGACCCCCGCGCCCGCGTCGCTTGCGAGTCCCTCGCCAAGACCGGCATGGTCGTCGTGGCCGGCGAGATCACGACGACGGCCATCCTCGACTTCCCGCAGATCGTCCGCGAGACGGTGAAGGAGATTGGGTACGTCGACTCGTCGATGGGCTTCGACGGCAACACGTGCGCCGTGCTCACTGCCATCGAGCGGCAGAGCCCGGACATCGCCCAGGGCGTCAACGAGGGCGACGGCCTCCACAAGGAGCAGGGCGCCGGCGATCAGGGGCTCATGTTCGGCTACGCGTCGGACGAGACTCCGGAGCTCATGCCGGCCCCCATCCAGTACGCCCACACACTGGCCCGGCAGCTCGCAGCCGTCCGGAAGAAGAAGCTGGTCGATTTTCTCCGCCCCGACGGGAAAACCCAGGTCACCCTCGAGTACGAGAATCACGTCCCGGTGCGCATCGACGCGATCGTCGTCAGCACGCAGCACGACGAGAAGGTCAAGTACAAGCAGCTCCGCGAAGCCGTCATCGAGCTCGTCATCGACAAGGCCATCCCGAAGAGGCTCATCGACAAGAACACCAAGGTGCACGTCAACCCGACCGGGCGCTTCGTCGTCGGCGGTCCGATGGGCGACTGCGGCCTCACCGGGCGCAAGATCATCGTCGACTCGTACGGGGGGATGGGTCGCCACGGCGGCGGCGCGTTCAGCGGGAAAGACCCGAGCAAGGTCGACCGGAGCGCATGCTACTACGCGCGCTACGTCGCGAAGAACGTCGTGGCGTCGGGCGTCGCCAAGCGCTGCGAGGTCCAGGTCGCGTACGCCATCGGCGTCGCCAAGCCGGTCGGCGTGAACGTGAACACCTTCGGGACGGGGAAGGTGAGCGACGAGGTGCTCGAGAAGTACATCCTCGCCCACTTCGACATGCGCCCCAAGGCCCTCATCGACGAACTCGGCCTCCTCGCGCCCGTCTTCAAGCCGACCGCCGCGTACGGCCACTTCGGCCGCCGCGAGTTCTCCTGGGAGAAGACCGATCGCGCCGCGCAGATCGCGGACGACCTGCTCGCCAAGGCCCACAAGGAAGCGCGCACGAACGGCGCTTCCGCCAACGGCCACAAGAAGCCGGCGCCGGTCAAACCTGCCAAGCGTGGCGCGATGGCCGAAGCGTTGCGAAAGCTCGCTACGGCGTCAGCGCCTTCTCGATAGCCTGCTTGACCTCGGGGGCCGTCGGGTCGACCTGCGGCTCGAACCGGGCGAGGACGGCGCCGTCCTTCCCGACGAGGAACTTGTTGAAGTTCCATTTGATCTCACCGGCGAACTTCGGGTCCGTCGCGGGGCTCGTCAGATAGTCGAAGAGCGGGTCGATGCCCGGCCCCTTCACCTTCACCTTGGCGAACATCTCGAACTTCACGCCGTACGTTGTCGTGCAAAATTGGGCGATCTCGTCGTTCGTGCCCGGCTCCTGCGCGCCGAACTCGTTGGCGGGGAAGCCGAGGATGCGGAGGCCTTTCGCCGCGTACTCCTCGTGCAGCTTCTCGAGCCCGTCGTACTGGGGCGTGAGGCCGCACTTGGACGCCACGTTGACGATGAGCAGCGCCTTGCCCTTGTAGTCGGCCAGACTCTTGGGCTCGCCGGTGATGGTCTTCTCCGAGAAGTCGTAGATGCTCGACATGGCGTCCTCCTCCGCTGCGAGAGGACCCCACGCTAGCCCGCCGCGGCCCTCGCGCAAGCCCGCGAGTGGCGGGGAAGGCGGACGCGAGGCAAAGTGCGGCTCATGAAGTTCGTCGTCGCCCTTGCCGCCCTGGCAGCCGTGGGCGCCGTCAGCGCCTCGCGATCGGCCTCGGCCGCTCCCCCCGAGCCCGCGCTCATGGCCCGCCTCGCGGAGTACGCGGCCCGTCTCGACTCGATGCGCACGCACGCCAGCTACGCCATCGAGGGCCAGCTCGAGACCCTCGACCGCAGCGGTAAGGCGGATTCGGTGAAGGCCATGAAGGCGCACGTCGACGCCGACGGGACGACGGCGAAGCTCAACGTCATCAAGTACACGGAGGACGGCGAGGACAAGACCGACGAGGCCCGGAAGAAGGCGCGCGAGAGGGACGAGAAGCGGAAGAAGGACAACAAGAAGCGTCTGCGTATCCCGCTCCTCGCGACCGAGCAGCCGCGCTACGTCTTCGACCAGCTCGAGGTCGACCCCGGGGACCCGTCGCGCGTGAAGATCTCGTTTGTCCCGAAGGACCCGGAGGAGGACACGATCGAGGGGTCGGCCTGGGTGGACGCGAGGACGGGGTCGCTCATCTCGGCCGGCTTCAAGCTGAGCAAGACGTCCATGTTCGTGGACTACGTGCACTTCACCGTCGAGTTCGGGGAGACGACGCCGCTCGGGTCCGCGGTGTCGACGATCCTCGTCGAGGGCCAGGGCGGTATCCTCTTCTTCCGCAAGCGTTTCCGAGGGACGGCCACGGTGACGGGCTACACGATCGTGCCTTGAGTATCGCGGGCGCGCCGGCGGTCAGATAGGGAGTGGACGTCCCGCGCCCGGCGGAGAGACACTTGGCGTCATGCCCCCGTTCGACCCCGAATACGTCTTCAGCCATCACACTGCGACCCCCGCCAAGCTTGCCTCGTACGAGGCCATTCACAAGGGCGCCAAGCAGTTCGCGGAGGTCATCCTCGCGAACACCCCGGCGTGCGAGGATCAAGCGACCGCGCTCCGTCTCCTGCGCGAATCGGCCATGATCGCGTGCGCAGCCATCGCGCTCGACGGTCGCCTGACTAAATAGGTCCGGCCGTCAGCGGTCGACGAGCTCGATCAGCTTGAGGACCGTCCGCCAGTTTCGCATGGTGGACGTCGTGCCCAGGGCCGAGTCGAAGTACGCGTTCGTCAGCTTGCTCGGCGCGACGCCGTTGGGGAGGCGAAGGTAGATCTCCCGTCCCCGCACGACGAGCTCGTCGGGCGGCGATCGGCCCGCGTCGAGCGACGCGACCCCGGCCACCTTCGGCTTGTCGGCCAGGAAGGCGACGTGCAGAGTGGCGGGATCGTGCCCCGCCGCGAGGAACGGATTGCGGCCCGCTACTTCCCGCACTTCGTCGGCGCTCCTCATCACGACGGGAACGCGGTACTTGCGGCTCCCCAGGATGGCGCCGGCGATCGCTGCAGGCACCTTCGCGGCGATCGCGGGGCGCGCCGTGAACACGACGTTGCCGCTCTGGATGTACGTCACCACGTCCTCGCAGCCCGCCGCGGAGAACATCGCGGCGAGATCCTTCATGGGCAGCGCGTTCTTGCCGCCCACGTTGATGCCGCGGAGAAGGGCGACGTAGTGGGTCACTTCTTCGGCGCGGGCGTCTTCGTCGCGGCCGCCTTCTCGGGCGCCTTGACGAACTTGAGCGTCATCCGGTCGCTCTCCCCGATGGCCACGTACTTCTCGCGATCCTTGTCGCCGCCCTGCAAGCTGGGCGGTAGCGCCCAGACGCCGTCCGCGTAGTCCTTCGTGTCCTTCGGGTTGGCGTTGATCTCGGACTTGCCGCCGAGCTTGAACCCCGCCGCTTCGACGTGCTCGATGAGCCACTTCTCCGGGACGTAGCCCTTCTTCGCGCTCTCGACGGGGTCGGCGTCGGGCTTGGCGCGGTGCTCCTCGATGCCCAGCACGCCACCCGGCTTGAGCGCCTTGTGGATCTCGCCCAGCCACGCGTCCAGCGTCCCGCCGTTCACCCATCCGTGGACCTCGCGCATCGCGAGCGCGACATCGAGGGTGCCGTCCGTGTCGAGCTTCGGCGTCTTGCTGTCGACGACCACGGTTTGCACCTTGCCGAAGAGCTCGGGCGACTTGTCGAGAAACGCCTTGAAGCGCTGGCCGTAGAACGTGCCGCGCTGATCCTCGGGGCCGCTCGGGTCGTTGTTCGTGTCGATGAGCTTGCCCTTGGCGGCCAACGCCGGCGCGAGGAGCTCCGTGTACCAGCCCTCGCCCGGGCCGATCTCGAGCACGGTCGCCGACGGCTTGACGCCGAAGAAGGTGAGCGTCTCGAGGGGGTGGCGGTACTTGTCCCGGTCGGCTGCGCCCGGCTTGCGGTCCGTGCCTGCCGTCGCCGCCTTCATCGCGGCGGCGAGGTTCGGGTACGCCTTGTCGGCTAGCGCCTTGGCCGCCGCGTGCATCTCGGGCGTCCAGCGAGCGAGCTCCGCCTTGTTCTCGTCCTCCCACTTGGCGCGGTCTTCCTGAAGCTTCTTGAGCTCCACGGCCTTCTTCTTCTCCTCGGGCGTGGGCTCGACGGGCGCGGGCGCGGGCGGCGCCTCGGCCACCACGGGGGGAGGCGGAGCCGGCGCGATCGGAGCGGCCGGCGGCGGCTCGGACCCACCGCACGCAGCAAGCAGGCACGACAGGACGACGGGCCCGAGGAAGTCTCTTCTCATGGCGGCCTCTTTATCGTCTCGGGAGGCTCGCGGCAACCAGCAGACGAGAGCCCGCGAAGCCGCCAAGTTCGTGGGGTCAGCCTCCGAACCCCCCAATCCCTTGGCGCCTTTGCGCCCTCTCCCTAGTACGCATCGCGCAGCTCCCGCCTGAGGCACGGCGATGACAGAATGCTGCCATGAGCGGACCCGAGGGCGAGTGCGATCCGGCGTTCGAGCGGGTTCGAGACGTCTTCGCGGACCTCCTCGACAAGCGCGAGGTCGGCGCGGGCGTCGCGGTCCGGGTGCGAGGGCGGCCGGTGGTTGACTTGTGGGGCGGGTTCATGGACCGCAAGCGCACGCGCCCGTGGGAAAAGGACACGCTCGTCGCCGTCTACTCGACCACGAAGGGGATGACGTCGCTGTGCGCTCACCGGCTGGTGGATCGGGGTGAGCTCGACCTGGACGCTCCCGTCGCGCGCTACTGGCCGGAGTTTGCGGCTGCCGGCAAGGAGTCGATCCCTGTTCGCTTCCTGCTTTCTCATCGCGCGGGCTTGGCCGCGCTGCGATCGCCGCTGCCGCCCGAGGCGCTGTACGACTGGGGAGTGATGACGGGCGCGCTCGCCGCGGAGGCGCCGTGGTGGACGCCCGGCGAGCATCACGGGTACCACGCGATCACGTTTGGCTGGCTCGTCGGCGAGGTGGTGCGACGGATCAGCGGCAAGAGCCTCGGCACGTTCTTCCGGGACGAGGTCGCCGCGCCGCTGGGGCTCGATTTCCACATCGGGCTCGCCGAGAAGGACGACGTCCGGTGCGCGAGCCTCACGAGCATCGACGAGGGGGAGGGGGGACAGCGAATCGTGGCTGCCGTCATGAAAGACCCCGCGGGGCTCGTCAGCCGGGCGTTCGCGAATCCACCGTCGAGTGTCACCCCGGGGCACGCGCGCACGCGTGCCTGGCGAGGCGCGGAGATCCCCGCGGCGAACGGTCACGGGACTGCACGTTCGCTCGCGCACGCGTACGGGGCGCTCGGGAACGGCGGCGTCGTCGATGGTTACCGGCTCCTTTCACCGGAAGGGGTCGCCCGCTGCGGGTCGCCGCAATCGGAGGGGCTGGACCTCGTGCTCGGCGTGCCCACCCGGTTCGGCCTGGGTTACATGATGTCGCAGCCCGCAAACGTGGCTGGACGGATCGGACCGAACCCGCACGCCTTCGGCCATCCGGGAGCGGGCGGATCGATCGCGTTCTGCGATCCGGACGCGGGGATGGGATTTGCCTACGTGATGAACGGGATGGACCGAAACATCCTCACCAGCAGTCGGGCCGCGGCTCTCATCGACGCCGTCTATCAATCGCTCTGAGTCGCTGCACCTTTCGGCTGCTGGGCCTTGGCGGCTTCGGTTGCCGGAGGGGGATAACCGACAATGACTAGGACGATATCCAGAACGAACGCCACAATGGCGATGTCGTTGAAGAGGGTAGCCCGTGGATGACTGGGCAGGAGCTGGTTGAGAGCCCAAAAGACAAAGGCGACGGCGCACAGGACGACCTTTGCGAACTCCGAGGCGTTACCGCCGCGCGTGGCCTGGCTGGCGACGTAGGCAATGGCCACCAAGGTGAGCGGGAGCGCAGCAAGCGCATTATGGGCGTGGGACGGAAGTAGATTCGGCGAAACGTCCCATATGAGCAGAGGGACAAGGCTCGCGAGGGTGATTGTTCCGAGGGTAATGGCGCTCTTGCTGGGCATCAGAAGGTCTCACGTACTGGCCGCATCTGGAGCCCTCTATCCGCTTCATCCGGTCAAATCCAACTCTACGGCGGGATTGACCCCTACGCGCCCACTCGGTGCGAAATATTTATTGTTTATTGACGTCGCGTCAGTCGGGACGAACCTATCCTTCGCGGGGCCCTTTCGGAGTTTGCCCGTACGAACCGGATAGAGGGATTGAGAGGTGGCGTGCCGTCGCTGCCATCCTGCGCGGGGCTCCCTCGCACCCGCAGAGAAGAGCGTGAAGGCTGCCGTCGAGTACATCGAGACTCACCTCGACCACTCGACGACTCTCCGTACGCTCTCGCAAGCCGCCGGGCTGAGCCCGAACCACTTGCATCAGATCTTCACTCGAATTGTCGGTCTGTCGCCGAAGGCCTTTCGCGACTACCGCCGACTCGCCCGTCTCAAGGAATATCTGCGACGTGGAGAGTCCGTCACCAGCGCCAGCTACGCGGCCGGTTACGGCTCGATCCGCGCGCTGTACGAGAAGGCCTATAAGGCGCTCGGGATGACTCCGGCCACGTACCGCGGCGGTGGCCTGCGTGAGAACATTCGATACATGACGTCTTCGGTAACCTTTGGCCGCCTGCTGCTGGCGGGCACGGACCGGGGCGTCTGCGCGGTGCTGTTGGGTGACGACGAAGACGCCCTTCTCGCCGCGCTTGCCAAAGAGTTCTCGCGATCCACCCTCAGCCGCGAAGATTCGCCCCCTCCCTCGCCAGCTCCGACGTGCGGATAGCGGTGATCTCGCAGAGGCGATGTAGCCGTGTGCCTCGCCGCGCCCTTCGAGCGCTGGACGGCGCTGCCTGTAACTGGCCGCCTGCCGTCGCAGCGCTCGATGGCGCTCGACCTACCTTACGGGCAGGGATTCGTCGCCGGGCAGCCCGTTCCGCCGTCCCCGACGAACCCGCAGCAGACCGAGACGCAATGGGCCGCGCTGACGACGACCGTCTCGGTGCTTGTCTCGGTCGTACCACTCCCGACGTCCGTGCCGTTGGCGGCGCCGCCGTCGTTGTCCGTGACGCCGAACCAAGGATCGGGCCGGATCGCGAACGAGGCGTCCTTGGGCGTCGCGACGATGGTCACCGTGCCGGCGGGGACAGACGCCGTTATCGACGCTGCGGTCGAAGCCGCGCCGCCGTTGACGGTCACGGAGCACCAGCTCTCGAAGTTCAGGACCGTGAGCGTCACGCCGCCGCCGCCTTCGGCCGACCCGGCCTCGGACCCGCCTTCGGCCGGAGGTGCTCCAGTGTCACCGCTCGACGAGCCGCTCGAGCTGCTGCTCGATCCGCCGCTCGAGCTACTGCTGGAGCTGCTGCTGGAACTGCTACTCGACCCTCCACTCGAGCTGCTGCCTCCCGAGTCCTCCTCCGGCGTAGTCGCCGGCGGCGACGAGCTGCTGCTGCATGCCACGGCTCCTGCCATCGCGATCGCGGCGATGCTTGCGACCCCAAGCCATTCCATTCGGTTCATCGTGCTCATATTGAAAGCCTCCATGAGGCGGGATTTTTACACCCGCGAAGGCAGGAGGCTAGCACGCTTACTCCTCGGCGCCCTTTCCCCCTCCCGGTGGAGGTGGATGCGCCTCACGCTCGAGGTATCGAAATATGGTCCTCGGATCCACGCCGAGGTCTCTCGCCGTCTGGGTGCGGTTCCCGTTGTTTCGTTCGAGGACCTCTAGGACGTATTTGCGCTGGAACTCCTCCTTGGCCTTCTCGAGCGGCAAGATGGGAGTCTCCGCCTCTTTCCCAAGATCGAGGTCTTCCGGCCCCAGGAGCGACTTCTCGCACATGACGAGAGCCTTCTTGATTCGGTTCTCGAGCTGGCGAATGTTCCCCGGCCACGGACTCCTTTTGGTCGCCGCGAGCGCCTGAGGCGTGAACCCGTGAACGTGCGCGCCGAGCTCCTCGGCGTGCTTCGAGAGAAGGGCCTTCGCGAGGATGAGCACGTCGTCGCCGCGCTCGCGGAGAGGCGGGAGATAGATGTTCACGACGTTGAGCCGGTAATAAAGATCCTCCCGGAACCGCCCCGCGGGGATCTCGTCCTCGAGCACGCGGTTGGTGGCCGCGACGACGCGGATGTCGACCTTCTCGGGCTTGCTGTCGCCGACGCGGAACACCACCCGCTCCTGCAGCGCGCGCAGGAGCTTGACCTGAAGATTCAGCGGGAGCTCCCCGATTTCGTCGAGGAAGAGCGTGCCTCCGGTCGCCACCTGGAACTTGCCGGGGCGGGAGGTGACGGCTCCGGTGAACGCGCCTCGAACGTGGCCAAAGAGTTCGCTCTCGATCAGGTTCTCGGGAATGGCGCCGCAGTTGATCACGACGAAGGGGCCATTCACCCGGTTGCTTCGCCGGTGGATTTCGCGCGCGATGAGCTCCTTGCCCGTCCCGGTCTCGCCGGTGATGAGCACCGAGATGTCGGTCGTCGCCACCTTCTGGAGCTTGCGGAACACCTCCATCATCGACGGGCACGTGCCGATGATGTCGCCGAAGCGCTTGTCCTTCAGCTCGGCGACGAGCTTCTCCTTGTCGGCGCGGAGCGCGCTGAGCAAGAGGGCGTTCTGGAGAATGAGGCTCGCCTGCGATCCGAAGATCGAGAGGACGTCGAGCTGGCTCCTCTCGAATAGGCCCTTCACCCGGTCATTGCCGACGTAGAGGACGCCCTGCGAGTGGCCTTGCCACACGAGGGGCGCGCACATGACGCTCGACAACTGCAGCGCGAGGACGCTTTCGCTTGCCTTGAACTGAGAATCGCTGAGGGCGTCGCTCACGATGACGGGGCGCCCGGTCTCGAGCACCTTGCGGACGATGCTGTCGCTGATCCCGCCGCTCTTGTCGGTGATGGCCTCGCCCTTGACGTTTCGCGACGCGCGGATGACCGGACCCTTCTGCGCGGGCGTGCCCTCGGGAGCCGGCTCGGTGGCCGTCGCCGTAAAGGCGTCCTCGTTGAGGAGGATGAGGCCTTTCTCCGCGCCGGTCACCTCGATGACCGCGTCGAGCATCCCTTCGAGGAGCCGATCGATGTCCTTCATCGTCATCAGCTTCTCGCTGAACTCGTAGAGCTTCCGCAGGCCCGCCAGCTGCTGGTTGGTCACGTGCAGCTGCGCGTCGCTGATCGCGCTCAGGGCCGCCGATGCGGCGTCCTTCACGACGTCGCCGGTGGCGGGCTCCGGACGCGCAACCTTCCGGGGCTCGTCGAAGACGCCGAAGGAGAGCTCGACGTCGCCGAGCGTCAGGCGGTCGCCGTGGACCAGCCGCGCGCGTCTCTTCTTCTTCCCGTTGATGAGGATCTCGCCCTGCTTGTCGACCTCCTCCAGATTGAAGTCGCGTCCGTCGAAGAGAATCTGAGCGTGGGTCTCGGCGAGGCCGTGACTGGGGATCGCCACGTCATTGCCGAGGGCGCGGCCCACCGTCGTGACCGGCTTGTGGACCACGAACGTCCTCGGCTGACCCTGGGGGGGGAACCACTTGAGAATAGGCATCGCGCTCCAGCGGCCAACCAGAGTACCGCAAAAGGCGCGCGCCGGGCGGGACGCGCGGGAGCGGGTCAGGTTGACGTCGCCGCCCGAGGTGGGGCATATAGGGCGCCGTCCTCGACCTCGCTCGAGACTCACTCGGAGGAGAAATCGATCATGAAGAACATCGCAATTCTCGTGGTTCTCGCGGCGATGGCGTCGGTTGGAGCCCTCGCAGCTTGCGGCGGTGGTACGCCGGCGCCCGACAGTCCTGCCAACGCGCCCGCGTCTTCATCGTCGGCCGCGGCTCCCGCTTCGAGCAAGTAACGCTCTTCGGGAGAAGGTGAGTCGTGCGGGGCTTCCCGGGAGGGGGGCCCCGCTTCGATTTTTAAGAGGCTTCCCCACCGTCACCAGGTCCCGAGGGCCATGAGCTTGGCCCCGCCGTTCGTGGGCTGGAGGGAGAACTGGAAGGGCGGGGTCCACGAGGCCGACATGGGCGGGTCGGTCATGTTCCACGTCAGCGCCGCGGCGATGCCGAGTCCCGCGAGGCCGCCGGCAGCGTTCGCGATGAGCCCGTGCCGCGCGTCGCCTCCTCCCAGGTAGAAGAGGTAGACGGGCGTTGTGGCCACCGTGCCCAGGACTTCGCCGAGCCACATGTAGCGGATGGTCTGCCACGAGGGGACGTACACCGTGGCGAGGACCCCGGTCGCGAGGATGCCGGCGTTGTATCCCGCGAAGCCCCACACGGCCGCGCCGTCCTTCCAGTCACCGTTGACGACGCCCGAGCCGAACATGATGCCCGTGAGGGAGCCCCAACCGGCGCCGCTTGCAATGAGCGCGAGACGGCGCGGGTCGGGCTGGAACCACTCACCGAACGCGTAGCCGCCCACGCCTCCGGCCGTCGCCGTGACGAAGGTCACGGTGGTCCATGTCCCGAAGCTCCACGTGTTGGGGCCGCCGTTGCCGGTTAGCTGCCACTGTAGGCCGTCGATCGCGATGCCCTCGATGCCGCCGAGCAGCAGACCGGTCGCGATCGACGAAGGGACGCCGCGATCGAACTCCTGCTGCTGGTCCCACACGTAGAGGCCGATGGGCACTCCCGCGCCGAGCGCGAGGGCAGGGAGAAAGGCGATGCCGGGGTCGTTTATCTTCCCGAGGGCGTCGACCCAGATGCCGGTGCCGACTCCATAAGCAACGCCGACGCCGAAGAGGTACGCCATCTCGCCCGGGCTGCGGTACCGGTTCGGCGGCGGAAGCATCGGCACGAGCGGCGCGGAGTACGGAGCCGGCTGGGCACCGTAGACGGGGGCCGGCGGCTGGCCGTAAGGGACGTACGGCTGCTGCGCGTAGGGCTGCGGATAGGGTTGAGCAGGGGCTGGCGCGGGCTGGGGATATGGCTGCTGGGGCGGCGGGTATGGTTGCGGCGCAGGCTGCGGCGGAGCGGGGTAGGGCTGAGGGTACTGAGCGGGATAGGGCTGCGCAGGTGGAGCGGGTGGAGCCGGTGGAGCGGGTGGAGGGAGCGGCTGCGGCTGTGGAGCCGGGGGATACTGCGCCGCCGCGCCTGTGGGCCAGGCCAGCCACGTCAGCGCCATCACGAGAGACCACGCACGCATGTGTCCTCCGCTTCCGCCTCTTATCTCAACGTCGCGCGGGCCACCGCGCGCGGATCGAACTCGTAGCCTAACTCACGCGTCATCAGCTCGCGTACGGCTTGATGGACGGGCTTGTCCTCGTACAGCACCGAATAGACCGCGCTCGTGATGGGCATCTCGACGCCGAGCTTCTGGCAGAGATCGTAGGCGCTCTTGGCGGTCTTCACGCCCTCGGCCACGTGCCCGAGGCTCTCGAGGACGTCCGCGAGCTTGCGGCCGAGGCCCATCTCGTAGCCCACGGTCCGGTTTCGTGATGCCTCGCCCGTGCAAGTGAGCACCAGGTCACCCAGGCCTGCGAGTCCGGCAAGCGTGAGCGCCGAGCCGCCACGTGCCATGGCGAGGCGCGCGAGCTCCGCCAGGCCACGCGTGATGAGCGCCGCCCGGGCGTTGTGCCCGAAGCCCATTCCCTCCACCGCTCCGGCGGCGATGGCGATGACGTTCTTGAGAGCGCCGCCGCATTCGACCCCGGCGACGTCGTCGCTCGCGTACGTCCTCAGGTAGGGCGTGTGAAAGCGCTTCATGACCTGGCCGCCCACGTCCGCGTCGTGCGCGGCGATCACGACAGCGGTGGGCTGGCAGGTGGCGAGCTCCTTGGCGAAGCTCGGGCCCGACAGGAACGTGAGGCTCTGGCGAGCGTGAGGAGGAAGCTCCTGCGTGAGAATTTCGTCCATGAACATCAGCGAGTCGTTCTCGATCCCCTTGGTCGCGCTGACCAGCAGGACCCCGCGATGCACATGGGCCGCCGCTGCGCGGGCAAGGTCGCGCATGGCGTGGCTGGGCACGACGAAGACGATCATGCTGGCGCCGTCGATCGCTGCGGCCAGGTCGTGCGTGCACAGGAGGTTCTCCGGGAGCTCGACGCCTGGGAGGTAACGAGCGTTCTCGCGGGCGGTCGCGATCGCGTGGCAAAGCTCCGGGCGCCGCCCCCACAGGGCGACGTGGGCCTCCTTCTCCGCGAGGAGCTTCGCCAGCGCCGTGCCCCAGGCGCCGGCCCCGAGGACCGCGGCCTTCATGCGACACCCACGCTAGCACGCTCGGTGCGGCGCTCGATCCGGACGCTCGCGCGCTATGCTCTCCTCCGATGCGTCCCGCCGCGAGCGCCGCTCGCCTCGCCGTTCTGCTCGCCGCTGCCCTGCTGACGAGCGGCGCGTGCTCGCCCAACGCCGTGTGCAAGCTCGCCGGTCCAATCAACGACCCTTCGAACCGTAAGCTCCGACGCGACATCATGAGCATCGGGCTCGGGCAATTTTGCCAGCAGATGACGACGCGCAATGCCCCTCTCACGCTCGCTCCCGACCCCTCCGTCATCGGGCGTTTCTTCCCGCAGCACTGCTCGCAGCAGGTGCTCGACAACGGGGACCTTTGGGTGCACTTCGACGGCTTCGGCTACGCGTGGACGCCTCTTTCGCGCAAGGTCACGTTCACGTCCGCCGCCACGATTCAGTACAACCAGGACTTCAAGTGCGCGGAGGACAACGCGATCTACGCTTACTTCGACACGCGCACCGTCTCGCCGCCGGACTTTCGCCTCGCGCAGATCGAGCAGCCCGGGGCGAACCTGGTGCAAAACTGGATCGCCCCCTACGCGGACAACTTCGGCAAGCAGATGGTCGCCGGTCAGCTCGGGCAAGGCTTCACCGTCATCCAGGAGACGGGGGGCAGCACGGACTTCACAATCGGTCACCTGTCGCTCGGTCAGCGTCCGTTTCATCCTTATCAGGCTCACGGGTCCAGCCGGGTCACCTACGAGAACATGAGGACGACCGTTCATTCGAGCGAGCGCGACTTCATCGGGCCGGTCACGGTGGACGGCTCCGGCCGCGCGCTTTACCTCGAGATGCACCTCGACGGCGCCGCCACGGTCAACCTCTTCATCGTGCCCAAGGCCGAGGGCGACCCGTCCCTCCAGCTCTATTTCCAGTACGGTCCGGCGGGGCCGCTGGCGTTCCCGCCGCGCTTCTCGGACGTGGTGCGCGCCGGAGTGGAATACCAGCGTGCGGTGCCCGTTCCCGCGGGTATGTACTATGTAGTGCTCGACAACACACCCTCGGCGGGGCAAGTCCAGCCAGCCGCGCCGCTCTTCGGCCTCGTCGGAGATACGCCGGCGGCGGTCAACTACGCGATCCAGATCGGTGACGCGCCTTGAAGACAGACGAACCGCCGCAGGCGGAAGAGAGTGAAGGTCACCACGCCGAGGTCGGTGGCACGGAGGACCGCGTACGGACCAACGGCGTCGCCAGGGACGGCGTGCCCGAGCACGCGGTCGAGGCCGCCGAGGCTACGGCTCCCCGGACGATCGCCGAGCTGCCGCCCGTCAAGCGGTCGCGTTTGTTGCGGCTCGTCTACTGGGTCGTCTGGTTCGGCATCCTCCCGATCATCCTCGCGTGCCTTCTCATCTGGGCGCTGACGCCGCAGGGTGGGCTCGAGCTTGCCACGGGCGCGCTCGGGTGGGCGCAATCGATCGTTCACGCACAGCCGGTGCCCGTCGGCATCGTTCTCTTCACCCTCATCGAGATCGCGCTTTGGGCGGTCCGCCACCAGCTGCCGTTCGCGAAGCACGCGCACCCCCCCCTCCGGAGCGACCTTTCGCCTCGCCTGCGCGGCACGTTCGACCGCGCGCGCCTCCTGCTCGACGAGGCGGAGATGATCCTGTCCAGGCATTCGAAGGCGGTGGTGCGCGAGCTCACCGCGAGAGAGCGCGAGCGACTCCGGGCCGATCTGGAGGGGTTGCGCGAGGCGATGGACCGGGTGCCTTTCAACGAGGAGGGATTCATGGACGCCCTCGCGCGGGCGGACGGCGAGATCGACGTGCGCCTCGGACGCTGGCGCAAGGGCGAGGTGCGCGAGTACCTCGAGGCGATCGTGATGGCGGTCGCCGTCGCGTTCGCGCTCCGCGCCTTCGTCATCGAGGCCTTCAAGATCCCCAGCGGCTCGATGATCCCGACCTTGATGGTGGGCGATCACATCTTCGTCAACAAGTTCAGCTATGGCCCGGCGATTCCGTACTCCCACTCCCGAGTGTGGACCAGCATGCCGCCCAAGCGCGGTGACGTCATCGTCTTTGCCTTTCCGGAGCACCCCGAACAAGACTTCATCAAGCGCGTCGTCGCGGTCGGCGGGGATCAGCTCGAGGCGCGGAACGGCCACCCGGTCATCAACGGGTGGGAGGTGCCCAGCTGCCGCGTCGGGACGTGGTCGTACAGCGACTACGACTCACCCATCACCCAGCACGAGGGAGACCTCTACGTCGAATACCTCGGCCACGAGTCGTATCTGACGTTCTACGACCGGGCGTCCGGCGGCGACTTTCCCCAGAACGAAGGCCCGTACTTCGCGAAGAATGACGAGGTCTGGGTCATGGGCGACAACCGCAACAACAGCCACGACTCGCGAAAGTGGTTCAGCATGCACGGAGGGGGTGTCCCGTTCGAGAACATCCGCGGTCGAGCGCTCTTCGTATGGCTGAGCGTGAGCGACAACGGGGTCGACTGGTCGCGCGAGGGGGCCCCGGTGATGGGCCGTCCGAGGCTCCCGCCGAGCGCGGCGGCGCTCGACGGGCCGTTCGAGCAGTGTCTCAAGAACCGGCCGGCGGTGACCGACGCGCCGGCCCCTCGCTGAACGCCGCGCCCGGGGCTCTCAAGGGACGCCCGTCCGGTCGATCTGCATCTCGCGACAGAGATCCATGCACGCCGGGTCGTCGACGCATTGCCTCGAGCAGTCGATGTAACTCGAACGCCCCTTCGAACAGCTGGGGTCGCGCTCGCACCTCATTGGATCTTGAGCCGCAGCCTTCTGGGTGGCCGCGCATCCGCAGACCCAGGCAAGCGTAGCGCCCAAGGCAATCCTTGCGACCAGGCTCATAACGGACAAGATAAAGCCTCGTGACGAAAAGCAAGACTGCTGCATGTCTTCTGCTGGCCTTTGCCGCGTCCGGTTGCTTCACGACCGGCGAGCCCGCGGCCAATGCGGATGACGGTGGAGACGCGGCAGCGGACGCGACGGTGGCCGTCGACACAGGAGGAGCGACGGCTGCGCTACCGCCCCTCACTGCGGCGGAGAAGGCGGCGTGCGTGGCGAACCCGACCGGGTGCCTGACGGGGACCGCGGCGGCGTCGACGTTCACCACGACGCCCGCGCAGATGACGGCGAAGCTCTATCGCGTCTTCCCCTACGGCACGGAACAGCCGCTCGGCGGGCCGCAGCTCGTCGACGATGCCGGGACGTGGGGCTTCGGCGGCCTCCCGGACGCCGGGCTCGACCCGTGGGGTCACTACTACGTTCAGGTCGAGGCGGACTTCAACGTCGACGCGGGGGTGGGCGCGGCGGTCGCGGCGATCGTCGGGCCGCTCGGAGTGCCGTCGAGCGGTCAGCCCATCGCGGTGGACGTTCCCCCGGTCCAGCTGAACGTCCTCGAGTCGCGGGTGCCGGGCGGCCCAATGCGGCTGCAGTGGGTTCTTGCGCATGTCTTCGACCCCGCGAGCGGGGCCGAGATCAAGGGCGGTCCGACCTGGACGGTCACGATCGCCATCGGCGGCACGTCGCAACCGGTCCCGTGGAGTAGCGCCGACGGCGGCGTCGGCGCGTACTTCTTCGAGTTCTCGACGCCTCCTGCCGCGCAGCCAAGCTATACGGTGACGGTCTCCGGCGCCGAGGACGGCGGCGCTCCGGCGACCTTCCAGCTGGTGGCCGACGAGCCCGCGTTCGACGGGGCGATCGTCTCACCGGACAATGGAGCGTCCGTCCCCGCGAACAGCCCGCTCTCCATCGTGTGGACGGCAGAACCCCAGGCCGACTACGAGGTCGTCCAGGTCTTCCAGTCGAGCGGATTCGCGAGCGTGTACGTATCCCCACAGCCCGATCCCCCGGACCAAACGGAGGAAACGGTGGACGCGGGCCTCGAGGCGGGCAGCTACCTCATCAACGTCTCGTACGCCAAGACCAACTGCCCCGCGACGGCCAGCGGATGCGTTCAGGCAAACACAGTGTCCGCTGCGAACGTCACGGCGAACTGACGCCCTCACCACCCGAGTCGGAAATGCACCGCCTTCGGGCGGGTCAGCGCTGCGAGGCCAAGGGCGCCCAGACTGACGCCCCGTCCGGATTCCTTCCATCCACTCCACGGGAGAGCCGGGTCGAGGTAGTCGCAACGGTTCATGAAGACGGTCCCGCACTCCAGGGCGCCGGCGAGGCGCAGCGCGCGGTCGCGATCGCGGGTCCACACGCTCGCCGTGAGGCCGAGGCGGGAGTCGTTCATCTTCGCGAGGGCATCCTCGTCCGACGTCACGCGCGCGACGGGGAGGATCGGCCCGAAGGACTCCTGACCGAAGAGCTTCATCGACTGCGTACACTCGGCGATGAGAGTGGCCTCGAAGAACCGCCCCCGGCCGCCGACACTCGCGCGCTTGCCGCCCGTAACGACGCGTCCGCCCCGGCTGCGCGCGTCGTCGACCAGCGCCTCGAGCTCCGGCACGTGCTGCGGCTGCGCGATCGGGCCGAGGGTGGTCTGCTCGAGCGTCGGATCGCCCATCACGTAGGCGCGAACGAGCGGCTCCGCCATCTCCACGAAGCGGTCGTAGACCGCGTCGTGCACGTAGACGCGCTCTACGGCGCAGCAGCTCTGGCCGGCGTTGTACATCGCCCCGTCGATCACGTTCTCGACGGTCTTCTCGAGGTCGCAGTCGGCCGCGACGTAAGCCGGGTCGTTGCCGCCGAGCTCGAGGCACGGGTGGAGGAAGCGTTTGACCGAAGCGAGCGTCATGCGATGTCCACCGAAGACGCTTCCGGTGAAGACGACCTGGTCGATCCGCTCGTCGCCGACCATCCGCTCGCTCGAGGAATGGTCGCAGTGAAGGGCCTGGACCAGGTGAGCCGGCGCGCCGGCGTCGACGAACGCGCGCGCGAAGTGCTCCCCGCAGAGAGGCGACCGCGGGCTGTGCTTCACGATGACGGCGTTGCCGGCGAGGACCGCCGGGACGACGCAGTTGACGGCCGTTAACAAGGGGTAGTTCCACGCGGGCAGGTCGAGCACGACGCCGAGGGGCTCGCGGACCACGCGACGCTCGAAGCCGGGCAGGGGAGGCAGGACGTCGTCCGCGAGCTCGGCCTCGGCAATGGACATCATGTAGCGCGCGCGCGCCGCCATCGACCTCACTTCGCCGGACGACTGAGCAACGGGTTTGCCCATCATGCTCGTGATCGTGGCGGCGATGCGATCGGCGTTCGCCTCCATCGCGGCGACGGCGCGCTCGCACAAGGCGATGCGGTCGCGCACGCTGCTCCCGCGCCAGGCGCGAGCGGCGTCTCGCGCGTGATCCAGCGTCGCGTTCACGGCCGCCTCGCCGGCGAGGGGTACCTCGCATGCCGGTTCGCCGGTAAAAGGGTTGTCCACCGAGAGGTTCGTGCGTGTTCCGTTCATCGTCCCGCGAGTCTAGCCGCGACCCGACTTGGCGGCAGGATCGGTCGACCTCACGATCCTGACGTCGGAGACGCCGGGTCGAGCGGAAGGTTCAGGGTGACCCGGGTAACGCCTGAAACCCGGACATGACCCGTCCCGTCGCAGTCTTCGCCTTCGCCAGTTTGCGCGGTTCTCCCTCGAAGACCACGCGTCCCCCGTCGTCTCCGGCTTCCGGCCCGAGCTCGATGACCCAGTCGGCGCTCGCGATGACGTCGGGGTGGTGCTCGATGATGACGAGCGTGTCGCCGCGGGCCACGAGCCGCTCCATCACGCCGAGAACCCGTCGCACGTCCGACAGGTGCAGCCCTGTCGTCGGTTCGTCCAGCACGTACACCGTGGCCTCGTGCGCCGCTCCCGCCGTGAGCTCCGCGGCGAGCTTGAGGCGCTGCGCTTCGCCCCCCGAAAGCGTGTTCGAGCCCTGCCCGATCTGCACGTAGCCGACGCCCAGGTCCGCGAGCGTCGCCAGCGGCCGAGCGATGCGCCGATGGTTCACGAAGATCTGCGCCGCGTCCTCCGCCGACAGGTGGAGCACGTCTCCGATCGACAGTCCCGCGTAGCGGATCTCCAGCGTCGACGGCTCGAACCGCGACCCGCCGCATGCCTCGCACGGCGCGACCACGTCCGGAAGGAACGGCATCTCGGCGACGATCGTCCCCTGGCCCTCGCATACGGGGCACCTGCCGCCGCCCGTCTTGCCCGCCTTGGCGCTCTTCGCGGACGGTGTGTTGAACGAGAAGCGCGCCGCGGTGAAGCCGCGGGCTTTCGCCTCCGGCAGCGACGCGAACAGCTTTCGCATGTCGTCCCATACCCCGAGAAATGTCGCGGGCACCGATCGCGGCGTGCGACCGATGGGGGACTGGTCGACCGCGAGGGCGCGCTTGACCGCCTTGTACCCCTTGAGCGTCCCGTACGATCCGGGCTGCGGTCCCACGAGGTTCAACGCGCGGCGCAGCGCGGGGTAGAACACCTGCCTCACCAGGGTCGACTTGCCCGAGCCGCTCACTCCGGCGACGACGCACATCCGCCCGACAGGGATGCGAAACGACACGTCCTTGAGGTTGTTCGCCCGCGCGCCGGAGAGTTCGATCCAGGCGTCGGCCATTGGCCGTCGGGGTCGTACGACCCCCACTGTCTCCTTGAGCGCTCGCGCCGTCGGCGAGTTGGGGTCCGATAGAACGCGCGCCGCGGGCCCCTCGGAGGCCACGTGTCCGCCATGCCGTCCGCCGGCAGGGCCGAGGTCGATGACGTGATCGGCGGCGCGGATCGTGTCCGCGTCGTGCTCGACGACCAGCACGGTCGACCCCATGTCCGCGAGCTGTCGCAGGTTCGAGAGGAGGCGGCGCGTGTCCCGCGGGTGTAGGCCGATCGTAGGCTCGTCGAGGACATAGAGGGCTCCGGTCAACCCGCTCCCCAGCTGAGCGCTCAGGCGCAGCCGCTGCATCTCGCCTCCCGAGAGAGAGGCCGCAGGGCGGTCCAGCGTCAGGTAGCCGAGTCCTACCTCTTCGACGAAAGCCAGCCGGCGGACGAGCTCGGCATGAGGGGCCTTCGCTATTTCGCCGTCGGCTCCGTCGAAGCGCCAGGAACGCACTCGCGCGAGCGCACTCGAGACCGAGTGGGCCGTCGTCGTGGGGTAGGCGTCGCCGAAGATGCGCACGCCTCTCGGGATCGCGCTGAGGCGAGATCCGCCACATTCGCCGCAGGGCCCATGGGGTCCCGGCTCCTCGAGCGCCTCGGGGCCGCCATCCACCCCCGTCCCTTCGCACGAGGGGCATTGACCTTGTTTCGTGTTGAACGAGAACCAGCGCGGATCGATCTCCGGAACGCCGGTCTCGCATTCGGGGCAGGCGCGCGCGGTCGACAGGAACTGCTCGGTGCCCTTGGCCTTTGCGCTGGGGTTTCCGCTGGCGATGCGCAGCGCGCCATTACCCCAGGAGAGGGCGCGATCGAACGTCGCGCGGTCGAGTTGCGCGAGCTTGCCGTAGTAAACGATGAGGTCGATCGTGTGCTCCTTCGTCTTCGCCAGCTTCGGCGGCGGATCGACCGCGACGATCGCGCCGTCGACGCGTGCGGCCTTGACGCCGGTGCGCGAGGCGGAGGTGAAGAGGTCGAGATAGGTCCCCTTGCGGGCTCGCACGGCCGGCGCATAGACGGTCTTGTTCCCCGCGTCCGGGGACCCGACCAGCCTGTCGAATAGCGCGCCGCCGCTCATCGGCACGATCGCGGCGTCGCACTCGGGACAATGGATCTCGCCGACCTTTGCGTAGAGAAGGCGCAGATAGTGAGCGACTTCGGTGACCGTCGCGACGGTGGAGTTGGCTCCGCCGCGGGTCGTGCGCTGCTCGAGGGCGATCGCCGGAGGAACGCCCGAAACGGCGTCCACGTCCGGTCGCGGCAGCGTCGGGAGGAACTGGCGCGCATACGGCGTCAGGGTCTCCATGAAACGGCGCTGTCCTTCGGCGAAGACGACGTCGAACGCCAGCGACGACTTTCCCGACCCGCTCGGCCCCGTGACGACGCAGATCTGTCCGTGCGGAATCCTGCACGAGACGTCCTTCAAATTGTGCTCGCGCGCGTGGGATACGATGATCGCGTCGGGGATTGTTGGCCGCGGAGGCGCAGAGGACGCAGAGGGAGGAAGGCCCGAATCTCCAACCTCTCTGCCCTCCGAGATTCTGCAGCTCAACATCTTCCCTCTCAGAGCCGCGCCGGTTCGCGTGTCCGCGCGCGCCACGTCCTCGGGGGTCCCCTCCGCGACGATGCGGCCGCCGTAGGGGCCTCCGCCGGGGCCAAGGTCGATCACCCAGTCGGACGCACGGATGACGTCGAGATCGTGTTCGACGACGATGACGCTCGCCCCCTCGTCCGCGAGCGCGTGCAGCGCTCCGATGACGTGCGCCGTGTCGCAGGCGTGGAGCCCGGCGCTCGGCTCGTCGACGACGAAGAGCGTTCCGGGTGTTTCTTCGGTCAGGGCGCGCGCGAGTTTGAGGCGCTGCGCCTCTCCCCCCGACAGCGTCGAAAGTGGCTGGCCCAGCGGAAGGTACCCGAGTCCGACCTTGATGATCGGGTCGAGCGTACGGCGAACCACGTAGTCGCGGTTGTCCGGAGGGTCGAAGACCGAGAGCGCCTCCTCGACGTTCATCGCGAGAACGTCCGCGATCGATCGTCCCCGATGCGCGACTGCGAGCACCTCCGGCTTGAAGCGCTTTCCGTGGCACGCCGCGCAGAGAAGCTGCACGTCCGCCAGAAACTGCATCTCCACGGTCTCGTAGCCTTCGCCCGCGCATTCGTCGCAGCGCCCTCCGGGCACGTTGAACGAGAAGTGGGCGGGGGTCATCCCACGCCTCGCGGCCTCGGGCTCGGCCGCGAAGCGCGCGCGGATACGGTCCCATGCTTTGACGTACGTCGCCGGATTCCCGCGCGCCGTGCGACCGAGGGGGGACTGATCGACGAGGACGATGCGCTTCAGCTGACGCACACCGAGGAGGGCGTCGTGCTGGCCTGGCCGCTCGACGGACAGGTCCCCGAGGGCGCGGGCCGCGGCGCGGTAGAGGACATCGTGAGCGACCGTCGACTTGCCCGATCCGCTGGGACCCGTCACTGCGCACACCACGCCGAGGGGGAACCTCGCGTCGACGTCGACGAGATTGTGCGCTCGCGCGCCTCGCACCTCGATCCATCCGCGCGGGGGGCGGCGCCTTGGCGCTCCGGCGGGCGACGCGGCATCGGCCCACGCCCGTCCCGTGGGCAGGTCGACCCGTTCGGCGAGCTCCGAGGGAGTGCCGTCGAAGAGAATGCGTCCGCCATGTCGGCCCGCGCCGGGACCCATCTCGATGACGCGGTCGCAACCGCGGACGATCGCGGGCTCGTGCTCGACGACCATCACCATGTTCCCGGCTCGCGCGAGCTCGCGCATGACGTTCGCGAGGGCGGGGACGTCCGACACGTGGAGTCCGACGGTCGGCTCGTCGAGGACGAACAGAGTCCCCGTCAGCGCGGCGCCGAGGGCCGTGGTCAAGCCTGCCCGCTGCGCTTCGCCTCCGGAGAGCGTGCGCGCTTGACGGTCCAGCGTCAGGTATCCGAGGCCCACGGCGTCGAGGTAACCCAGGCGAGATGCGAGCTGCTCTTTCACCCGCTTTCCCTGCGGGTCGTGAGCGCCGTACTCGCCGAGCCGCGCCAGCGCTTCGCCTACCGTCAGCGAATGCCAGCCGGCGATGTTCTTGCCCCCGACGCGATACGCGAGGGCGGTCGGGTTCAGGCGAGACCCCTTGCAGGCTACGCACGGCGTGTACGCGCGGTAGCGCGAGAGCAGGACGCGGACGTGCATCTTGTACACGCGCGTCTCGAGCCAGGCGAACCACGCGCGCACTCCGGGGTACTTGCCGCCGTGCCAGCTGCCCTCGCCGTCGATGACGAGCGCCCGCTGCTCGGCCGAAAGCTTCTCCCAGGCCACCGTGAGCGGGATCTTCCGCTTCGCGCAGAACTTGTGAAGGACCCTCCGCTCCCAGGTCGTGCTCGCGCCGCTCCAGGGCTTTATCGCGCCTGCCCCGAGCGTCTTCGCCGGATCGGGGATGACCCTGTCCCAGTCGATGGCGATGATTCGTCCGAACCCGCGGCACGTGTCGCAGGCGCCGAACGGAGAATTGTAGGAGAAGAGGCCGGGCCGCGGGGGATCGAAGGCTCGCGCGCACGTCGGGCAGACGAGGCCGCGCGGCACCGTCACGTGCGCGCCTCCCTCGGCGCGGAGCTCGGCGCGTCCCCCGCCGCGCGACCACGCTGCTTCGATGGCCTCCTGGAGACGGCGCGTCTCGCGGGGGTTGACGCCGACGCGATCGACCACGACCTCGAGGCGAACTCCCGGGGCGGCCGCCTCGCTCGGGCGCACGTCGTCGATCTCGCGCACCGTGCCCGCGACCACGATCCGCCGGTAGCCGTCTCTCGCGAGGGTCTCTCTGAGCTGGAGGAACTGCTCGGTGTCGTCCACGAGCACGCCGTACGTCACGATCGCGCGAGCACCCGCCATGGTCGTCGACAGGCGTGCGGCCGCATCGCGCGGCGAGGTGTCGATCGCTTCGCGGTCGCAATCGGGGCACGTTGGGATCGCCTCGCGGGCGAAGAGTGCGGCGAGGTACGGCTCGAGGTCCGCCATCGTGGCGAGGGTCGAGCGGCTCGACTTGACCGGCGCGCGTCGATCCACGGCGATCGTGGCCGCGATGGGCGCAAGCTCGTCCATCGGAGGACGCTCGAGCCGCTCGAGGAACTGGCGCGCGTACGGGCTGAAGCTCTCGACGAAACGTCGCTGTCCCTCCGCGTACAACGTGTCGAGGGCTAGGGAGGACTTCCCCGCACCGCTAGGGCCTGTGACGGCCACGAGCTGAGCCGGGAAGAGCTCGAGATCGATCCCGCGGAGGTTGTGCGTCCTCGCGCCGCGAAGCCGGATGGTGTGCATGAAACGCTCACCCCGTTAGCTCGACGCGAAAGCAGGCGCCACCTGCGGACGCGACCAGAGCAATCGACCCGCCGTGCGCCTGCGCGATTCGCCGGGCGAGGGCGAGGCCTAGCCCCGTCCCTCCCGGGCGTACGCTGGCGAGCGGTTCGAACACGCGCGACACCATCTCCGGCGGGACGCCGGGACCATCGTCGGACACGTCGACGAGGATGCGCCCGGCTTCGACGCGCGCGCGGGTCGCGATGGTCGGCGCCCGGGGCGCGCTCGCCTGGACTGCGTTCTCGTAGAGTGCATGCAGCAGCCGGGCAAGAAGCGTCGAATTGACGCGTGGTCTCAGGTCGACCGGCTCGATCGCGTCGATGAAGCGGGCGGCTTCGCCGAGATCGCCGCGCGCGTCCTCGACGATCTCCGTCAGGAGGGCGGGCTCGCGGCGAAGGGTCTCGCCGCGGGCGAGCGCCATGAGGTCATCCACGATCGAATGCCCGAGGCGCGCGCTGCGTTCGATCTTGACGACGTGAGGCAGAGCGGCGAGGGCGTTGCCCTTGCCGAGCTCCTGCCGGGCCACGAACGCGCTGGAGCCGATGACCTGCAGCAAATTGCGCAGCTCGTGGGCGGTCTCGGCGGCGATTTCCCCCAGGAGCGCGAGGCCTTCGCGGCTCTCCAGCTCGCTCTCGGACCCCACTCGGGCGAGTGTAGCGCGAGTGGCGCGACGTGTTGGGCTTTGGCGAGCGCGCGAAACGTCGTAAGTTTCACATCCGGGTCCCCCGCCCCTCCGCTACTCATGGCCGCCGTCCAACAGGACAACAAGATCGAAGCCGGTACTTTGCTCGTGGGCAAGTACCGGGTCACCGGCGAGCTTGGACGCGGGGGAATGGCCGCGGTTTACGACGCGGAGCACGTCAACATCGGCAAGAGAGTGGCAGTCAAGGTCCTCTCCGCGGATCTGACCAACTCGACGGTCGTCATCGAGCGCTTCTTCAGGGAGGCCCGTGCGGCCGCCAGTGTGAGAAGCCCCTACATCGTCGAGGTCTACGACTCCGGGCGCCTCGAGGACGGGCGTCCGTTCATCGTCATGGAGCTCCTGGAGGGGGAGTCGCTCTACGACCGCATGGCACGCGTCCGGCTCATCGACGCGAGCACGACGGTCCGCATCATCAGCCAGGTCGCCAAGGGGCTCATCAAGGCGCACGGAGCAGGCATCGTCCACAGGGATCTGAAGCCGGAGAACATCCACTTGTGCAAGGTGGAGGACGGTGGCGAGATAGCGAAAATCCTCGATTTCGGGCTCGCAAAGTTCTACGCGCCGGTCGAGGCGGACGAGAAGACGGCGCGCCTGACCCGCGAAGGTGCGGTGTTCGGAACCCCCGCGTACATGTCCCCAGAGCAGGTCAAGGGACACGGAAACGTGGACCACCGGGCGGACCTCTGGGCTCTCGGCTGCATGGCGTTCGAATGCCTGACGGGCCGTCCCGTCTGGAACACTGACCAAGGGGTCGCGATGACGTTTGCCGCCATCGCGGCGGGGGTGCTTCCCGTCCCGAGCCGCCTTCGGCCGGAGCTGCCAGCCTCCTTCGACACCTGGTTCAGCAAGGCACTCGAGCGTGATCCGAACCTTCGCTTCCAGACGGCGAGCGACCTCGCGTCCGGCCTTGCCATCGCCCTCGACACGCCCCCGATATCGCTCGTCACCGTCGGTGGGATGACTAGCCAGATCGAGCTCGAGGCCATCGCGGGGCTTCAGGAGGCCCAGGGGCCGCCGCCTCCGTCGTCGGGGGTAAAGAAGGCGATCGGCGATGTGGGCGGCGCGCAGCCCACGAGCGAACCGCTCGATCTGCTTATCGGGCAGGGCCCGGCTCTCAGCGCGACCGACCTTCCGCCGACGGCCGCACCCGAGGGCGCCCCGCGGTCCTACGAGCAGCGCCGCTCGGGGGTAGGAGCGGCGCTCTTCTCCGTGTTTCTCCTCGCGGCCGCGGGGGCTGCCGCATGGTTCGTGTACGTGAAGGTTCTGCACCCGAAGGTCTCCGTCCCCGTGCCGTTGGCGAACCTCCCGGCGTCCGCGTCCCCCGTATCGTCGGAGGCAGCCGCTCCGCCGCCGCCTCCAGAGCTACCGAAATGGATGACGCCCATCGAAGACGGGCAGCAGCTTCTGACTTCGGGAGACGCCGACGGGGCTCTTCGGAAGTTCAAGGAGGCGTCCGACTCGGGCGGCGGGGTGATCGCGAAATCGTTCCTCGAGCAGGTGAAGCTCGGCAGCTCGACGACCGGGCCATGCAAGATGGTCGCCTTCTCGCACCCTCGGCTAGGCTACGGCGGCAACGTCGGACGGCCGACGGTCGCGGTGACGTCGAAGGGCGACGTGGTCGCGTGGACCGACGACCACGAGCAGCCCGGACACGACCACGTCTACTCGGTCCTCATCGACGCCGCCGGCAGGCCCACGTCGCGTCCGCGCGATCTGACCCCCGAGGCCGACTACGCGATGCGTCCGTCGCTGCTCTCCGCGGGCGATCGCGTCGCGCTCCTCTTCTGGGACAAGGGCGGCCGCGATCCTGGCGTGAAGGTGCGATGGCTCGATGCGGACGGCCGTATCGACGGGATGAGCGTCAGCGTCGGCTCTGCGAGGACCGGCCTGCTCTGGCCCGCGATGGACCGGACGGCAGATGGCACCGGCTTCTGGGTCGTCTGGCAGGCCTCGCGTGACAAGGACGACAGCGACGACATCTTCCTTCGGCGCCTGGACGCGGACTTGCAGCCGCAAGGGTCGGAGGTCCGCGCGAGCGACTACGAGCTCGACAAGGGGAAGGCGGCGAAACCGAGCTCGCCCACTATCGGTCTCTCCGCATCGAACCTCTTCGTCGCCTATGCGCTCGAGCGCGATCGACAGCATCTGGTGGAGCGGCTCCGCGTTCCGCTCGCGTCCCCCGATCTGCAAGCGGCCCTGCAGGCGCAGAAGGTCCCCCACGAGATTGGCGATACGGCCGTCATGAACGAGGACAAGGTTGGCGGCGACTATCCGTCCCTGGCTTGTGCGAAGGACGTCTGTTTCCTCGTCTGGCACGAGATCGACCGGGGGGCGCAGGCAGCCCTCATCGATCCCGCGAAGGCGACCCTTCTCTGGCGCAAGCGATTCGCCCTCCGCGGCGGACATCCGGCCGTGGCCATCACCCAGGAGGGGCAGGCCGAGGTCGTCTTCTACGAGGCGGGGCGCGTTCGCGTCGCCGCGATCTCGCGCGACGGCGTGGGGACCACCAGTACGTTCGCGAAGGTGGCCGGCGACGAGCCGCGCCCGTGGATCGCGCCGGGGCGCATCCGCGGCGAGTGGCTGGTGGCGTGGCTAGACGCCGAGGCAACTCATACGGAGACGTTCGTAACCCGGCTGCAGTGTCGGAATTGAACCCCCTTTCCGAGGCGTTGTGGGTCTCGGCGGACGTGACCGCAGCAGTCGCCGCGATCGCGGTCGCCTTGCCCACGGCCTGGCACACGACGCTCGTCGGCTTCGTCTTCCTCGCGGCCACGTGGGCTCTCGTCTGGCGCGGGGATGATGTCCGGGTCCGTCGCGCGGGGCTGGCGCTCGGCGGAGTCGTCATTCCGGGGAAGTTCGATGCCATGGCCACCGCCCGGGCGGGCGCGACGGCGGTCGCCTGGGCCCTCGGATTGTGGGTGCTCGTCGCCGTCCCGTTCTTTCTGGTCTGGCGGTTCTGGTGGGCGCCGACGTTGACGTTCTCGCTGAGCGCTCGTCCGCTCGACACGGCTGACGAGGTTCTCGGGCAGGTCTTCGTCATCGCGCTGCCGGAGGAAGCGTTCTACCGGGGCTATCTGCAGTCCCGGCTCGACGACGTCTGGCCGCCGAAGCTGGCGGTGCTCGGTGCTCGGGTCGGTCCCGGAATCCTGGTTGCGTCCGTCATCTTCGCCCTCGGCCACGTCGCCACAGTCCAGCTTCCGGCGCGGCTCGCGGTCTTCTTCCCCGCGCTGCTCTTCGGGTGGCTGCGCGCGCGGACGGGGGGCATCGGGGCGTCCGTTCTCTTCCACGCATTCTGCAACGTGTATTCGCAGATGCTCGGGCGCGGATACGGCGCGTACTGAGGCGGCCCGCCCCGGGGTCGTCCGTTCGAACGCGTCGTGCATGCTATGAAACGCGGCGTGCAAGCGGAGTTCGAGCTCCCGTGGATCGTCGTCGATCGCATCGTGACTCTTGCGCTCGAGGAAGACCTTGGCTCGGGAGACATGACGACGGAGGCGTGCGTCGACGCCGGCGCGCTCGCGGTTGCCCATGCGGTGGCGCGCAGCTCCACGATCGTTTGCGGCGGCCCCGTATTCGCTCGGGTCTTCAGTCGCATCGACGCCTCGCTCGTGGTCCACTCCCACGCCGCGGAGGGAGCGCGCGCCGCCGCGAACACACGCCTTTGGACGGTGAAGGGCCGGGCACGGTCGATCCTGATGGCGGAACGCGTCGCGCTCAACTTCGTGCAGCGCATGTGCGGCGTGGCGTCACAGACCCGCGCGTTCGTCGACGCAGTTCCACCCGACGCGAGGGCGTGCATCACGGACACTCGCAAGACGACGCCGGGACTGCGAGCCCTCGAGCGTTATGCCGTGCGCGTCGGCGGAGGAAAAAACCACCGGGACAATCTGGGCGCGGCCGTGCTCATCAAGGACAACCACATCGCGGCTTGCGGCGGAGTCGGCCGTGCCATCGCAAGGGCGCGAGCGGCGGCTCCCCATACGTCGAAGATCGAATGCGAGGTGGATTCGCTCGAGCAGCTCGACGAGGCCCTCGCCGCCGGCGCTGACGTCCTGCTCCTCGACAACATGGAGACTCCTGTACTCGCCGAGGCAGTGAGGCGCAGCCGCGGTCGCGTCATCCTCGAGGCCTCGGGCGGGATAGGGCTCGATCGCGTCGCGGAGATCGCGGCGGCGGGGGTCGACCGCATCTCCGTGGGTGCGCTGACCTACTCGGTGCCGGCGGCCGACATCGGGCTCGACTTCGAAGGATGATCGCTCATCGCCAGGGCAAGACCAGGCTCGCGGGCGTCGGCCACGACCTGTGCGGCGCCCCCGAGCTCGTCGCCGAGCGCGGATGCATGCTGGGCGGGACGATCCACCTGCTCGAGAGCGTCACGTCGACCAGCGACGAGGCAAAGCGCGGGGCGAGGGAAGGGGCGGCGCACGGCACGACGTGGGTCGCAGAACGGCAGACCGCCGGGCGCGGTCGGCAGGGACGGAGCTGGACGTCGACTCCCGGAGAGAGCCTCCTCTTCTCCGTGCTAGCGCGGCTCGCGTGCCCCGCTTCGTGCCTGCCGCCCATCGCGCTCGTTGCTGGTCTCGCGGTGAGGGACGCGGTGGCCCGGGCGCTACCGGGCGTGGACGTCCTGACCAAGTGGCCGAACGACGTTCTCGTCGGCGGCCGAAAGGTCGCCGGCGTGCTGGTCGAGGCAATCACCGTGGGGGTGCGGGTCGAAGCGGTGGTCGTCGGGGTCGGGATCAACGTTCACACGCGCGTCTTTCCGGCGGACATCGAGGAGCGCGCGACCTCGATTGCGCTCGCCTCGCCGTCCGTGCCTCCCGACCGCGCGACGATCCTCGCCGACGTGCTGGCGCAGCTCGACCGCGACCTGCACATCGTCGTCGGCCGCGGCCTGAGCCTGGTTCGCGCACGCCTCGAGGCTGGCGATGCGCTGAAGGGGAGTCGCGTTCGGAGCGAATCGGGCGACGAGGGGGTCGCCTCGGGGATCGACGACGAGGGTCGCCTCCTCGTCAGGCGAGACGACGGCGTCCTGGCACGGTGGAGTGCCGGAGAGGTGCACCTCGTGCGCGGGCTCGGGTAGGCTTCGCGGTCCATGTCGCTCCCCCCCTCTCCTAGGGCAGTCATAACCGGCGCCGGCGGCGGCTTCGGCCGAGCCCTGGCCATCGAGCTCGCGCGCCGCGGCGCGCACCTGGTGCTCTCCGACGTCAACACCCAGGCCGTGGACGAAACCGCGCGGATGGCGACTGCCGAGGGCGCTCACAGCGCCACGACGGTCCGCTGCGACGTCACGCGACTGGAGGACGTGGAGACGCTTGCCGGAGCCTGCGATCGCCCCATCGATCTCGTCGTCAACAATGCCGGCGTGAGCAGCGCGGGGCGCATCGGGGAGCTGCCGGTCAAGGACTGGCGCTGGACCATCGACGTCGATCTGTTCGGCGTGATCCACGGGTGCCATGTCTTCGTGCCGATGTTGCTCGCGCAGGGGCACGGGCACGTCCTCAACGTGGCCTCGGCGGCAGGCCTGCTCTGCGCGCCGCGCATGGGCGCCTACAATGTCGCGAAGGCAGGAGTCATCGCGCTGTCGGAGACCCTGGCCGGGGAGCTCTCCGGGACCAAGGTGGGCGTCACGGTCGTATGTCCGACCTTCTTCCAAACGGACATTGCGCGGAGTGGCCGATTCACCGACGAGAAGACGCGCGCGAGCGCGGAGAGGCTCGTCTCGAGAGGTAAGACCGCCGACGTGGTGGCTCGGTCGGCCCTCGCGTCCGTCGAGCGGGGCTCGCTCTACGCACTCCCGATGCTCGACGCTCGCTGGCTCTGGAGGCTGAAGCGGATGGCTCCATACACGTTCTCCTCCCTGGCCGGCCTCGTCGCGCGGCGCATGTTCCCCTGAGCCCTGGGGCTTGCGACGACGAGCCCCGTAAGATCATTAAAGATCTCGTCGCCCGCGCGTGAGAGGACCAGTCTCCACATCTTGGTCTCTTCGCGGAACGGGATCTCGAAAACGGCTCACCACCGTGAAACGCCTGCCTTTCGTCGCACTGTCGCCCAGCTCGGGAAACGATTGCGCGAGCTACGGCAGGCGCGTGTTTGGACGGTCGAGGAGGCCTCGGAGCGCTATGGCGTCGAGCCCGCGCACGTCCGGCGGATAGAGGCGGGGAGAACGAACCCGTCGCTGGCGACGCTCCTCAGCATAGCGGACGCCTTGTCCATCGACCTGGCGGACCTCTTCGCGGACCGTGCCCCCATGAAGGGGAAAAAGGAACGCTAGCCCTTCAGGAGCTGCCGCACGGCGGCCATCTCGATGGGCTTTGTCAGCCAGCGCGCGCCCGTGGCCTCCATGCGCCGCTCTTCTTCCCGCGAAGCGCCCCCTGTCATGAAGACGAACACGGCCGCGATGCACGGGTCGAACGCCCTCACGCGCTCGAAGAGCTGCGGTCCCGTCATCCCAGGCATCATGACGTCACAGACGACCAGATCGAACGTCTCCCCACGCTCGATCTTGTCGAGCGCCTCCGCGCTCGAGGCCGTGACGTCCACGTGGGCCTCCGCGGCGAGGACCCGGGCCAGCGAGCGCCCCACGGCCGGGTCGTCGTCCACGATGAGAACACGTGGCTGGCGGAGGCGCCCCATGGCGCCAAGAGTAGATCATATAAGATCGACGCCGGATACTGTGGCGGGGCGGCCAGGGCGGAAAAAAGTGGCCTCGAGAAAGCGCTTGCCCTGCTGTCGAGCGCGCCCTACTTGAAGCGGCGCACAGGACAAGGATCCGCCTCGAAGGGGATCCGGAAAGCGCGCCGACAACTTGCGACAGAGAAGCGAAAGAAACGCAAGCGAAACCGTGGCGGACACGTTGCGCCGGTAGGGCAAAACATCCAATTGTCTCCGCGGCCACCATTAACGTATAAGCGCGGCGAGGCTCGACCTCGGTTCCCTCATCCGCGCAAAGGGCCCGAGCCTGCCGGCGGTCGCGCACACTTTGCGCGCCCGCCGCGGGTAGCAAGGGCCTCCTCCGACCCATGCAAATCTTCCCTCGCTCTCTGAACAAGCTGCCGCAGGTTGCGGGCGCCGTCGCCGCGCTGGGCCTCGTCGCGGTGACGTTCTTCATCTGGTACTACTTTTCGCCCTGGTTCACGCAGGTCGGCTACTCGCCCCGGCAGCCGGTCCCCTACTCTCACCGCTTGCACGCGGGCCAGCTGGGTCTCGACTGCCGCTACTGCCACGTGAACGTCGAGAGGGCCCCCCTCGCGATGGTTCCGCCGACGGAAACTTGCATGAACTGTCACCAGCTCGTGAGGACGGACTCGAAGATGCTCGAGCCGATTCGGGAGAGCTGGGCGACCGGCAAGCCGATGGAGTGGGTCAGGGTCCACAAGCTGCCCGATTACGTCTACTTCGACCACAGCATCCACGTCACTGCGGGCGTTGGGTGCGTCGAGTGCCACGGGCGCATCGACGAGATGGAGCAGGTGCGCATGGAGAAGCCCCTGAGCATGGGGTGGTGCCTCGAATGTCACCGGGACGTCCGGGACAAGCAGGGCGACAGCGAGCACATTCGCCCGGTTTCGGAGATGACGAACATGCAGTGGACTCACGGGGGCACCGTCAAGACGCCGCGGCACCTTGACCCGCCGGAAAACTGCTTCGGGTGTCATCGATGAGCAAGCGAGCCCCCTATCCCGCCGCGCCCGAGCCGTGGCCCGGCTCCCCCCAATACTGGCGCAGTCTCGAGGAGCGCGGTCGGCCCCACGATCCGAATGTTCGCGCTGCGAACGAGCCCGAGTTCCCCAAGGCGCACACCGACACGCCTCCGACCGACGAGGCCTGGCAGGTCAGTCGTCGCGGGCTCCTCGGGGCGATGGCCGCGACATTTGCCGTGGTCGGAGCAGAGGGGTGCCGCCGTCCGATCGAGAAGGTCGTTCCCTACACGAGGATGCCGGAGGACGTCATCCCGGGGGTCCCGTCGCACTACGCCACCGTCATCCAGCGCGGGGGCGACGCGGTCGGGTTGGTAGTCGAGTCGCACGAGGGACGACCGACCAAGATCGAAGGAAACGAGGTCCACGCGGGCAGCCACGGCGGGGCCGACCTCGTCACCCAGGCCACGATCCTCGACCTTTACGACCCCGAGCGCTCGACGACTCCGAGAAGGGCCGGCGCAGCAGCGAGCTGGGGCGATTTCGAGGGAGAGCTCTTCGCCAAGCTCGCAGGCTACGAGAAGGACCAGGGATCTCGGCTCCGCTTCCTGCTGCCGCCGACGATCTCACCGACGGTCGTTCGCTTACGCTCGGTGGTCGCCCGGCGGTTCCCGAAGGCCAAGGCTCACACGTGGTCTGCGGTCAACGATAGCAACGCCCGCGAAGGGGCCAAGATCGCGTTCGGGCAGCCACTCAACAGCGTCTACGCGTACGACAAGGCGCGGGTCATCCTCTCGCTCGACAGCGACTTTCTGCAGACGGAGACGGGCAACGTCCGCGCCACCAAAGGGTTTGCGTCGGGACGGCGACTGCGCACCTTCCGCGACGCGATGAGCCGCCTTTACGTCGTCGAGCCGGCGCGCACCATCACGGGCGGCAACGCGGATCACCGCCTGCGCCTGCCCGCCCACGACGTCGAGCGCTATGCGTATTGTCTGGCGGCGGAGCTCGCGAAGGGCGGCGTATCGCTCGGGGACGTCAACGCGAGCGCAGCTAAGTTCGCCAACGCCGACGGCATTCCCGCTAAGTGGCTCGCTGCGGTAGCCAAGGACCTCAGGGACAACAAGGGCCACGCGCTCGTCGTGGTCGGTGCTCGGCAGCCGGCCGGCGTGCACGCGCTCGCGCACGCCATAAACCAGGCACTCGGCGCGCCCGGATCGACGGTCACGTATGCGCCCTCTGCGGATTCAGACGAGATGGACGTGGCGACGGACGTCAAGGCCCTGAGCGACGCGATCGCGACGAACCAGGTCGAAGCGCTCGTGATTCTGGGCGGGAACCCCGTCTACGACGCCCCGGCAGAACTCGCCTTCGGCGACAAGCTAGCGAAGGTGCCGTTCAGCGTTCATGCTTCGGTGTTCTTCGACGAGACCAGCGAGAAGTGCACCTGGCACGTACCGCGGGCTCACGAGTACGAGTCGTGGGGGGATGCGCGGTCGCTCGAAGGCCACGTCAGCGTCCAGCAACCGTTGATCGCTCCACTTTACGCGGGGCGAAGTGACATCGAACTGCTGGCCCTCATAGCGAACGCTCCCGAGAAGAGCGGACACGAGGCGGTCCGCGCGACCGTGCACGAGCTTTCCTTCGCCGCCCGGGGTCTTACGGGCTGTGAGCCCCGCGGCGACGGGAAGCTGGACTGTCACGATCCGTCCGGCACGCTCGTTCCCGTTCGCACGAGCGATCTGGAGCGCGATTGGAACCGAGGACTGGCGACGGGTCTGACGGTCAAGGCGCCGCCGCAGACGTTGGCCCCGACGCTGCGCGCGGGCGAGATCGCCGCGGCGATCGACAAGCGCCACTTGCCTCCGCATGCTGGGGCCGGTGCGCTCGAAGTCACGTTTGCGCTCTGCCCGAAGATGGTCGACGGACGCCACGCCAACAACACGTGGCTTCAGGAGATGCCGGATCCCGTGACGAAGCTCGTCTGGGACAACGCAGCCATCCTGTCGCCCGCGACAGCGCAGAGCCTCGGCGTCGCCAGCAAGGACGTGCTCAAGATCTCGGTCGGTGATCGATCGATCACGGCGGCCGCCTGGATCGTGCCCGGCCAGGCCGATGGGTCGATCGCTCTCACGCTCGGGTGGGGCAGGAAGAAGGCCGGTCGCATCGGCAACGGCCGCGGCTTCGACGCGTATCCTTTGAGGACGCTCGATTCGCTGGGGTTCGCGGTCGGCGCGCAGGTGACGAAGACCGGCGACGACGCGTATTTCTTCGCCCAGACGCAGGAGCAAAACTCGACGGAGCACCGGCCCATCGCGATGGAAACGACGCTGGCCGACTACCGCCAGAGGCCGAACTTTGCCGAGCTCGACTCGCCGCCGCCGCGTGCGCTGCCCCTCTGGTCTCAGGTGGATTACAGCAAGGGCCATCAGTGGGGCATGGTCATCGACCTCAACGCGTGCACGGGGTGCAACGCCTGCGTCATCGCGTGCATGTCGGAGAACAACGTCCCGGTCGTCGGCAAGACCGAGGTCTGGCGTGGCCGCGAGATGCACTGGCTTCGGATCGACCGCTACTTCGTCGAGGACGCCAAGCTCGGCGCGACCGTGGACGACCCCCTGGTCATCAGCCAGCCCCTCGCATGCGTGCACTGCGAAGAAGCCCCCTGCGAGAACGTCTGCCCGGTGAATGCCACCACGCACGGCCCCGAAGGGCTCAACGAGATGGCGTACAACCGGTGCATCGGCACCCGCTACTGCGCCAACAACTGCCCGTACAAGGTTCGTAAGTTCAACTACCTGAACTGGCACAACGACAGCGTCTGGAAGGAGACGGCCGGCCTCCCCGAGACGATGCAAATGCAGCAGAACCCAAACGTTACCGTGAGGTTCCGCGGCGTCATGGAGAAGTGCACGTACTGCGTGCAGCGAATCCAATCGGTCAAGATCAAGAACCTCCGCGAGTCCCGCGAGATCAAGGACGGAGAAATCAAGACCGCGTGCCAGCAGACGTGCCCCGCGGAGGCCATCATGTTCGGCGACGTCAACGACGAGAACAGCCGCGTCACCCGATGGGCGCGTGCGGATCGGCGTTTCTCGCTCCTCGGTGATCTCGGGACACGCCCCCGCACCACGTACCTCGGCAAGGTCCGCAACCCGAATCCGGAGATGGCCTGATGGCGTACTGGGAGCCCATAGTCGAGCTCGGCGAGGCACCCCTCGTCCGGCCCGGCAGCACGCTGCGCGAGGTGACCGACGATATCGCGCGCGTCACCGAGAACCGCGCGCCCCGAGGGTGGTGGATCTGCTTCTTCGTCGCGCTGTCTTTCGCGGGGGTCTTCGGCCTCTGCGTTTGTTACCTCTTTTACCGAGGCGTCGGCGTCTGGGGCAACACGGCCCCGGTCTACTGGGCCTGGGACATCACGAACTTCGTCTGGTGGGTCGGCATCGGGCACGCGGGGACGCTCATCTCCGCGATCCTCTTCATCTTCAGGCAAAAATGGCGAACTGCGATCAATCGCTTCGCCGAGGCGATGACCATCTTCGCGGTTATCTGCGCGCTCATTTTCCCCGGCATCCACGTCGGTCGCGTGTGGCTGCTCTATTACGTGTTCCCGATTCCGAACCAGATGACGCTGTGGCCGAACTTCAAGTCGCCACTGCTCTGGGACGTATTCGCGGTGGGCACCTACTTCACCGTGTCGCTGCTCTTCTGGTACACGGGCCTCATCCCGGACCTAGCGACCCTGCGCGACCGGTCGATGACCAAGTGGCGCCAGCGAATCTACGGCTTCTTCGCCCTGGGCTGGCGAGGGTCGAATCGCCACTGGCAGAACTACGAGCGCGCCTACCTGATTCTTGCCGCCATCTCGACTCCGCTCGTGCTCAGCGTGCACAGCGTCGTGTCGATGGACTTCGCGACGTCGGTCATCCCGGGCTGGCACACGACCATCTTCCCGCCGTACTTCGTCGCCGGCGCCATCTTCAGCGGCTTCGCGATGGTCGAGACGGTTCTGCTCATCGCGAGGACCGTGTTCAAGCTCCACCGCGTCGTCCTCATGCGGCATCTCGAGCTGATGAACAAGTTCCTCCTCTTGACGTCGCTGCTCGTCGGTTACGCGTACTCGATGGAGTTCTTCATCGCCTGGTACTCCGGCAACCAGTACGAGATGGCTCACTTCCTCGTGAACCGGCCGACGGGTCCGTACTGGTGGGCGTGGGTCTGGATGGTCGGCTGCAACGTCGTCGTCCCGCAGCTCTACTGGTCCAAGCGGATGCGCACGAGCATCCCGGTGATGTTCGTGGTGTCGATTCTCATCAACATCGGGATGTGGTTCGAGCGCTTCGTCATCATCGTCTCGTCGCTGAACCGCGACTTCTTGCCGAGCTCGTGGGGGCTTTTTCGCCCGACGATCATCGACGTCGGGACGTTCACGGGGACGATCGGCGTATTTTTCACGCTCTTCCTCCTCTTCATGCGATGGCTGCCGATGGTGGCAATGGCGGAGGTCAAAGGCACGCTGCCGCAGGCCGATCCGCATCACAAGGCGAAGGGCGAGAAGCACCACGACGCGGTCGTTGACGAGCAACCGCCCCCCCAGGCGGCCCTGGTGCCGGAGGGCGCGGAGTGATGGAGACGAATCAATCGGCCCCCGCGCACAAAGTCGCGCCGTCGCTCATCCTGGCGGAGTTCGAGTCCGCGCACGACGTCGTCCACGCGGCGGAGAAGGTGCGCGACGCGGGCTACGTCAACTGGGACGCGCACACCCCATTCCCCGTGCACGGCCTGGACAAGGCGATGGGGCTCAGGGACTCACGCCTCGGATGGATCGTCATCACATGCGCCCTTACCGGGCTGACCGGCGCCTTCGTGATGATGCACTGGATGAACGGCGTCGATTATCCGACCATCGTCGGCGACAAGCCGGGGGGTGCACCGGGGACGTTGCCGTCGATGGTGCCCATCATGTTCGAGCTGACGATTCTCCTCTCGGCCTTCGGTGCCGTGATCGGGATGCTCTTTCTGAACCGCCTCCCGAGGCACAATCACTCGGTGTTCGAGTCCGAGCGCTTCCGCTCCGCCAGCGATCACCGGTTCTTCATCTCGATCGAGGCCGAGGATCCGAAGTTCGACGTCGACAGGACGCGGGTGCTGCTCGAGGGCGCCCACGCTTCGCATGTCGAAGTGGTCGAGGAGGAGGCGTCGTGAGTCGATCCTTCGATGCCCTCGGCCGCGCGCCGTCCCTGGCGTCGGCCGCGCTCCTAGCGACCGTCCTCGCCGGCTGCCGCGGCGAGGCGAGCGAAGACCCGCCCATCATGCCGGAGCGCAACATGTACGACACGGAGCGCTATAACCCCGAGTCGTACTCGCAGTTCTTTCAGGACCACCGCACGATGCGCACTCCAGTAGAGGGCACCGTGGCGCGCGACCGGTACGAGGACGATCCGGAGGTCGCGACGGGCCTCCTCGCCGACAAATCCGGGTACGTGATGACCGTCCCCACGCAGGTCGTGATGAGGCAGGGCAGTCTCAAGAACTTGCTCGATCGCGGGCAAGAGCGTTTCGGAATCTATTGCGCGCCTTGCCACGGACGAACCGGCGACGGCAAAGGGATGATCGTGTGCAAGCGCGACAAGGCGACGGACCCTTGCGAATCGCGCGGATTCCCACCGCTCCCTTCGTACGAGGATCCGCGCCTCCGTCAGATGCCAGACGGCCAGCTGTTCGCGACGATCACGCACGGCGTACGTACCATGCCCGCCTACGGCCCTCAGATTCCCGTGGGTGACCGCTGGGCGATCGTCTCGTACGTTCGCGCGCTCGAAGTCAGTCAGCTGCCCCCGGCGGCCAGTCCGTCGCAACCGGAGCCGAAGAAGTGAGCACCTCGAGCAAGGAATCCAAGGGAAAAGGGACCCCCGAGTACCGAATCACGGCGAAATCGTCGTGGTCGGGTGCGTGGAAGATCGCGGGCATGATCGGCGCGGGTGGCCTCGGAATTGGCGCTTACGGCTGGTGGTCGGACCCGGCGCGCTTTGCCTACTCGTACCTTTTCGGGTTCGTCTTCGCGCTGAGCCTGGCCCTCGGCAGTCTCTTCTTCGTGCTCGTCCAGCACATGACGAAGGCGTCATGGGGCGTGACCGTACGCCGTGTGGCCGAACTTTTCATGCGGCCGATGGCCCTCTTCGCGATCCTCGTCGTACCCCTCGTCTTCACGCTCACGCATCTCTTCCCTTGGACGCACCCGAACGGCCTGGACACGAAGGAGGCCTCTGCCGAGCATCAGGGAGCGGAGAGCAAGTCGCCCATCGAGGAGGCGCGCGGCTACGCGGCGAAGGAACCGGCGGCGATGCGAGACGTCCCCGTGCCGAATCCAAAGCGCATGGAGCGGGCGGAGGAGGGCGCGGAGGCCAAGATCGTCGATCACAAACGCTTCTACCTGAGCCGCCGCTTCTTCCTCCTCCGCCTCTTTCTCTACCTCGTCGCATGGTGGTGGGTCTCCAACCGGTACTTCCAGTGGTCGACCGACCAGGACAAGACGAAGGCGCTCGAGAATACTGTGGCGTCGCAGAACTTTGCGCCGGCCGGCCTCATCATCTTTGCCTTCACGCTTACGTTCTTCGCGTTCGACTGGCTCCTGTCCCTCGACGCGACCTGGTACTCGACGATTTTCGGCGTTCAGTTCTTCGCGCAGTGCGCCCTCTTCCAGATCGCGTCGCTCATCCTCTGGACGCTGATGTTGCGGCGGAGCGCGCTCCTCGGGGACGCCGTCAACGTCGAGCACTACCACGATCTCGGCAAGCTCCTCTTCGGGTGGATCGTCTTCTGGTCGTACATCTCGTTCGCCCAGTTCTTCCTCACCTGGTACTCGAACATCCCCGACGAGGTGGCCTGGTTCCACCTACGTTGGGGTGACAACGGCGGGACGTGGAAGGCAACCAGCCTCTCGCTCGTCGTCTTCAACTTCTTCTTGCCGTTCTGGTTCTTGATGTCGAGAAACATCAAGCGCCGCCTGCCGCTCCTCGCTATTGGAGCCATTTGCATCGTGGTGATGCACGCTGTCGAGGTGTATTGGATCGTGATGCCGAACCGCGGCCCGCTCGACCCGAGCATCATCGACCTCGGGTGCCTGGTCGGAGTCACCGGCATCTACCTCGCCGCGGTGCTTCATGGCATGGAGCAGTATGCGCTGGTCGCCGTCGGCGATCCGCGCCTCTCCCGCGCCCTGGAGTTCGAGAACGCATAGAGGCGAAAGAAGACGACACATGGCCACGGAGAAAGCGGAGCCCCAATCAGGGCTGATCCTCAAATTCGGCGCGTTCGCCGTGTTCACCTTGCTCGTGGTCCACGCGGGCCTCGTTGCCTACTTCGACTCCATGGCCAAGGCAGAGGAGCAGCGCAAGCTCGGCGATGCGAAGCCGGCGGCTCTCATGAGTCTGCGGGCGGACGAGCAGCAGCGGCTCAACGCCGGACCCATGCCGATCGAGAAGGCGATGCAGCAGATGGTCGCCCAGGGGCGCATGGGGATGAGCCCGATGGTCGTTCCGTCGAACTCCCGCGACGTGGCTCCGCTCCAGGGCTGGTCCAAGATGCCGAGCGAGGCTCCGTCGGCGATGATGGCGACGCCGGAGCCCCCTCCGTCCGCGATGCCCGTGGTGGACGCGGGCCCGGCGTCCGCGTCGGACGCTGCGGCTCCGCGCGCCGGCCGTCCCGACGCCGCCGCGCCCAAGGCTCCCGATCACGGCCCCCCGAAGCACCCATGACGCATCACCGCCTCGCCTCCCCACGCTCGATCGCCGTCGCAACGCTCGCCTCGTGCTTGCTCGTCGGGTCGGGGGACGTGCGCGCGCAGGCGTGGCGCGCCGAGAGCGACGGGATTCCGGCGTCGCCTGCCCCCGAGCTCCAGGGCGTCGATATCGTCGAGCATCTCGGCCAGGCGCTCCCGCGCGACGCCGCCTTTCGCGACACGGACGGCAGGTCGGTCAAGCTAGGCGACTACTTCGACGGAAAGCGGCCAACCCTCTTCGTCTTCGCGTACCACACGTGCCCGATGCTCTGCAGCCTGGTGCTCGACGCCACGGTCAAGTCGTTGAACGACATCGCCTGGACGGTGGGCCAGGAGTTCGACGTCGTCTCCGTGAGCATCGACCCCCGCGACACGCCCGAGACGGCGACGAAGAAGCGAACGCAGGTCATCGGGTCGTACCCGCGCGCCAAGGGTGACCCCAAGGGGTGGCACTTCCTCGTCGGCGACGAGAAGAACATCCGCAGGGTGACCGACGCGATTGGCTTCGAGTACCGCTACGACGCCCGGCAGCAGCAATACGCGCACCCTGCGGCCATCTATCTCCTGGCCCCCGACGGGCGGATCGGCCGCTACCTCTACGGTATCACCTTCGACCCGAACGACGTCAGGCTCGGCCTGCTCGAGGCAAGCCAGGGCCGGAGTATTTCGACGACCGAGAAGATCCTTCTTTTTTGCTACCACTACGATCCGCAGGGCAAGCACTACGCCCTCGTGGCGATGAACGTGATGCGCCTCGGAGGCGCCGTCACCGTCTTCGCCCTCGGAGGCCTCATCGCGATGATGTGGGCTCGCGAGCGGCGTCGGCGCAAGCAGAAACCGATGGCACACGCGGAGTCCGCGGCCGGAGTGCACCTGTCATGAACGAGCCCAACGAGCCCCCTACGTTTCAGCTCCCCGAGCAGATGTCGACGGTCGCGGGCGACATCGACTGGCTTTACTATTTCATCTACTGGCTGAGCGTCGTCCTCTTCGTCGCCATCGTCGGGACGATGATCTACTGGGCCATCAAGTATCGCGAGCGCAAGGGCCACAAGGCTGAGCCTACGGGGCACAACCTGCCGCTTGAAGTGGCGTGGACCGTGGCGCCGATTTTCATCCTGGCTTTCCTGTTTCACAAGGGCTTCCAGGGGTACATGGACATGGCGATCGCTCCGGCGAACGCGATCGAAATCCATGTCAACGCCAAGCAGTGGGCCTGGGAGTTCGTCTACCCCAACGGCGGGAGCAGTGCGGAGCTTCACGTGCCGGTGCACAGACCGGTGAAGCTGGTCATGGGGTCCACCGACGTCCTTCACTCCTTCTATGTGCCTGCGCTGCGCGTGAAGCGCGACGTCGTTCCCGGGATGTATAGCTCCGTGTGGTTCGAGGCAACGCATGTCGGGCACGACGACATCTTCTGCGCGGAGTATTGCGGTGGACGCAGCACGGGCCCGAGCGGCGAGCTCCCTTACGAGCCCAGCGACGATCCGCGAAACCCGTATCCGCCCGGCCAGGCGACGGGTCACTGGGCCATGCACTCGATGTCCTTCGTGGAGACTCCGGAGGACTACGAGAAGTTCCTGAAGAGCATCGGCGACAAGTGCGACCAGTACCTCACGCAAGGCAAGCCGTGTCCGGCCGATATCGCGGCCGAGCAGGGTCTGAGGCTCTACGGCGCCAAGGGTTGCCTCGCCTGCCACACGACGACGGGCGCGCCGGGCATCGGGCCCACCTGGAAGGGGATCTGGGCGAAGAAAGAGTCGACCAACGTCGGTCAGGTGACCGTCGATGAGAACTACGTCCGCGAGTCGATTCTCGACCCTCAGGCGAAGATCGTGACGGGCTTCGGGCCCGTGATGCCCACGTTCCGCGGTCAGATCTCCGATGCGGAGATCGGCGAACTCACCGCGTACATCCGTTCGTTGAAGTAGCTATCCCGGGAGCCACGCAGAGGAGTCAGGCAAATGGCAGCAGTCGACATGCCGATCGTGAGTGGGCACGCGGCGGACGCTCATGGCGATCCGCACGCGATGTACCTCAAGGCGAAGAAGGGCTGGGCCTCCTGGGTGTGGACGCTCGATCACAAGCGGATCGGGCTCATGTACCTCACGATGGTTTCTCTCGCGTTCCTCGTCGGAGGGGTCTTTGCGCTGCTCGTACGCCTCGAGCTTTTCACGCGCGGCAGGACGATCATGGACGCGGAGACCTATAACCGCTTCTTCACGCTGCACGGCTCGGTGATGGTCTTCCTCTTCATCATTCCGAGCGTCCCGGCGGCTCTGGGCAACTTCTTCCTGCCGATCATGATCGGCGCGAAGGACGTCGCCTTTCCGCGGCTCAACATGCTGAGCTTCTACATTTACCTTCTGGGTCTCACGATCATCCTGACGAGCCTCGTCATGGGCGCGGTCGATACCGGCTGGACCTTCTACACGCCGTACAGCGTACAGACCGCGAATAGCGTCATCTCGATGACGATGGGCGTCTTCGTCCTCGGATTCTCCTCCATTCTCACGGGCGTCAATTTCCTCGTCACGGTGCACACGATGCGTGCGCCGGGTTGTACGTGGAACCGGATGCCCCTCTTCGTCTGGGGGATGTACGCCACGGCGCTCATCCAGATTCTCGCGACCCCCGTCCTGGCGATCACGCTCCTGCTCCTCGCCACAGAGCGCTTCTTCGGCATCGGTATCTTCGATCCGAAGCTCGGCGGGGACCCCGTGCTTTTCCAGCACTTCTTCTGGTTTTACTCGCACCCCGCCGTCTACATCATGATCGTCCCAGGTATGGCGATCACGAGTGAGCTCATCGCCACGTTCTCGCGCCGCGCGATCTTCGGTCACTTCGCGATCGCCATGAGCTCGATCGCTCTCGCGGTCCTCGGGTTCCTCGTGTGGGGCCACCACCTCTTCGTCGCCGGGATGAGCGAATTTGCGACGATGCTCTTCTCGGCCCTCACCTTCCTCGTCGCCATTCCGTCGGGGGTCAAGGTCTTCAACTGGACGGCGACGATGTACAAGGGGTCGATCCTGTGGGCGTCGCCGATGCTCTACGCGATGGCGTTCATCTTCCTCTTCACGATCGGCGGCCTCACGGGTCTGTTCCTCGGCACGCTGAGCGTCGACGTACACCTGACCGACACGTACTTCGTCGTTGCTCACTTCCACTACGTGATGATGGGCGGCACGGTCATCGCCTTCCTTGGCGGTCTGCTCTACTGGTGGCCCAAGATGACCGGCAAGATGCACGACGAGAGGAAGGCCAAGATTGGCTTCTGGTTCGTCTTCGTCGGGTTCAATACGGTCTTTATCCCCCAGTTCATCATGGGCTCGCGTGGCATGCCGCGGAGGTACTACGACTACCTGCCGCAGTTTCAGCCCTTTCACCAGGCATCGACGATAGGATCTTGGATCCTGGCCATCGGGCTCTTTACGACCGCGTACACGCTGCTCGAAGCCCTGTGGCGGGGCAAGAAGGCGCCGCGCAATCCGTGGGGCTCGGCGGGGTACGAGTGGATGACGGACACCCCGCCTCCGCTCGCCAACTACCACACGTCACCGGTGTTCACGCGCGGCCCGTACGACTATCACCTCGCGACGCCCGAGGAGCTCTCGACCGGTTGGGACGAGGTCGAGGCGCCGGCTCAGGGAAAGAAATAGAGGATTCATGTCGAACGTCATCGAACCGGCGCAGCCCGCGTCGCACGACGACCACGATGGTCACTCGGGCGCGCACCCGCACTTCCTACAGCACCACTTCGATACGCCCGCGCAACAGTTCGAGGCGGCGAAGCTGGGCATGTGGGTCTTCATCGCGACCGAGATCCTGATGTTCGGAGGGCTCTTCTGCGCGTACGCGATCTGGCGCGGGATGGACCCCGCCATCTTCGATCAGGCGCATCACTTCCTGAACAAGAAGATGGGCGCATCGAACACAGTAGTGCTTCTCTTCAGCAGCTTGACGGCCGCGCTCGCGGTCCGCTCGGCGCAGCGCGGCAAGCGGAACGAGACGACCGCGTACCTCATCGTGACGATCGTCTGCGCGTTCGCGTTCCTCGTCATCAAATACTTCGAATACACGCACAAGTTTCATCTGGGCCTCTTGCCGGGCCACTGCTTCGGGCACCCTTGGTTCAGCGGCGCGATCCAGAATGGGCAAGAGGTTGGCTCGTGTCTTCGCATCCACGCGGACGCTCCGGCGGGCAGCCCCGAGTGGGTGCGCGCGATCGACGAGTCGGGGAACCTGCAGGTCTTGCCGCCGCGCGCGAATATGTTCTTCGGGATCTACTTCTGCATGACGGGACTCCACGCCGTCCACGTCATTATCGGCATGAGCATCCTCACGTGGGTGCTCATCAAGAACATCAAAGGGCAGTTCTCCAAGGAGTACTTCACCCATGTCGACCTCGGCGCCCTCTACTGGCACCTCGTCGACCTCGTGTGGATCTACCTCTTCCCGCTCCTTTACCTCGTCGGAAAGCCGGAGTGACCATGTCGACCGAGCACGCTCACGCCGATCACGACCACGGCCATGCGAACGACGGCCGGGTGCATGCGCACATCGCCAGCGGCCGGTTCTACTGGGGCATCTTCGGTACCCTGGTCTGTCTGACGCTGCTCACAGTCAAGGTCTCGTATTACGACTTCGGCAGCGCGAACATCATCATCGCGCTCCTCGTTGCGACGATGAAGGCTTCGCTCGTCGCCGCGTTCTTCATGCATCTGCGTTACGACAGCCTGTTCAACACGCTGGCATTCCTGGCGGCGTTCCTGTTCCTGGGAATCTTCATTCTGCTGACGTACGACGACATCGCAAAGCGCGGGCGGCTCGACAACGACTACGGCGGAACGGTGGAGCTTCGCAGCGGAGCAGCAGCGCCCGGCGGAGAGCCAGCGACTTCCGCAACTCAAGACAGCACCGAGGGCGAGGCTCCGAAGGGCGGCGCGGGCGAAAAGAAGGAGTAGGTCTCCCCGAGATTCGGTGAAGAGCGCGGCTCACCTCGTCACTTCGGCGGCCTTTGCCTGCCTTTGCCTGGTAGCGGCTTGCAAGCGCAAGCATGTCCCGGTCGATGCCGTGCCGGAGCTCGGGTATCCGTCTTGCGGTGATGAGAGCGCGCCGGACGCTGGCCAGCAGGTCGCCGCGGGACACCTTCGCTCCGGACCGTACTCGCAGGAGAAGAACGTCTCGGAGCGCTTCGAGTTCACTCGGACCGCATGCGGATACACGCTCAGGTCGCGCCAGGAGTGGCCGCTCGACATCAGCGACGTGGAGGTGCGTTACGACGCGAACTTCACCCCGCTGTGGGCTTGGAAGAGAATGACCATCGCGGGGTCGAAGCGTGCCGACGGGAACGCCGACATCCGGCGGTACGAGCTGCGGACGGGCGAAGTCTTCATCAAGCGGCGCATAGCGAGCGGCGAGGTCACGTTCGAGAAGCTTCTGGCGGGGGGGCGGATGAAGGTGCCGGAGGGAGCGCGCGTCGGGGCGGTCGTCGGTCCGGGGCGCGGTGTCATTACGGCGTGGCTGAAGCGGGCAAAGCTTCCCGTGGGTGGCAAGATTCGCGAGTTCGTCCTCGATTTCCGCGACATGTTCGAGACACTCGAGATGGCGACGCTGGAGCGCAACCTGGACCGCGTGGAGCCATCGCTTGGCAAGACGCTGCGCGTGTACACCTTCTTCGGCAGGGAGACCGTCTTCGCCGACGACGACGACGTCGTCGTGGGCGACCTCGCGGGGATGCGGCCCAGCGCCTCTCTCTCTACACCCGAGCCCGAGGCCCTCCCGGCGTATGGCGGTGCAGATCCAGCGCGGACGCCCTGATGTGGGCCGTGCTCAGGGAGGCGTACCGGCTGTGCCTGAAATAGACTTCGGTGGAATCGTCGGACCGACCCACAACTACGGAGCCCTCAGCCCCGGCAACGTCGCGAGCACGAGCCACGGCGGACAGGAGTCCAACCCGCGCGCCGCTGCGCTCGAAGGACTCACGAAGCTGAGCTTCGTGCGCAGTCTGGGCGTGGCGCAGGCCGTGTTGCCTCCCCACGACCGGCCCAGCCTTCGGACATTGAGGAGGCTCGGCTTCAAGGGTACCGACGAGGAGGTGATCGCAGCGGCGGCGAGCGGCAACGCTCAGTACTTGCGTCTCTGCTCGAGCGCGTCGGCGATGTGGACGGCCAACGCCGCGACAGTTGCTCCGTCGTCGGACACGATGGACGGTCGGGTCCACGTCACGCCGGCAAACTTGCAGCACATGTTTCACCGGGCGATCGAAGCGGAGACGACGACGCGCGTACTCCGGACGATCTTCGCCGACCCGACGCGGTTCGTCGTACATGCCCCGTTGCCCGGGGGCAGTCAGTTCGCGGACGAGGGCGCCGCGAACCACCTGCGGCTCCGCACGTCGCAAGGCACGGCGCACCTCTTCGCGTGGGGGCAAGCCGCGTGGCGGTCATTCGACGGGCCGAGCCGCCATCCAGCGCGGCAGACGCTCGAGGCATCGCAGGCGATCGCGCGGTTGCATGGTCTCGGGACCGCCTGCTGTCGTTTTCCGCAACAGCACCCCGACGGAATCGACGCGGGAGCCTTCCACACGGATGTTCTGGCGGTCGGCAACGGGTCCTTCCTCATGCTGCACGAGCTTGCGTTCGTCGATGCCGCCGGGCTCATCGAGGACCTCCGGCGCCTGCTGGGCGACGAGCTCTTCGTCGTTCGCGCCTCCGTCGACGAGCTGCCCCCCTCCAGCGCCGTCTCCGCCTATCCGTTCAATTCGCAGGTGGTCACGCTCCCGGACGGGTCGATGGCCATCGTCGCACCGGAGGACTCCCGCGACGATCCGGCAGCACGGGCCTTTCTCGATCGCGTCGTCGCCGCCGGAGGCCCCGTCCGCGCCGTCCACTACGTGGGCGTGAGGCAATCGATGAAGAACGGCGGCGGCCCCGCGTGCCTCAGGCTCCGCGTCCAGCTGACCGACGTCGAGGCCGGAGCTCTGGCCGGGCACGTGCTCGTGGACGACCCCCTCGAGGCTGCTCTTCGCGCGTGGGTCGAGCGCCACTATCGTGATCGCTTGCGCCCCGACGACCTCGCGGACCCCGCACTCGCACGCGAGGGCATGCGGGCGCTCGACGAGCTTACGCAGCTCCTTCAGCTCGGCGCCCTCTACGATTTTCAGCGTCCGCCAAATTCCCTTGGCGTCTTGGCGCCCTGACGGCTCTAATCCCGCCGCCCATCCAATGCTCCTTTCCCGCGCCCTCGTTCCCACCGTCAAGGAAGCTCCCGCCGACGCCACGAACGTCAGCCACGTGCTCCTCACGCGGGCAGGATTCATTCGCCGCGTAGGGGCCGGGATGTACGACTTTCTGCCGCTCGGCCTTCGCGTGCTTCGCAAGGTCGAGGCAATCGTCCGTCAGGAGATGGATCGCGCGGGCGCGCTCGAGATCTTGATGCCCGCGATGCTGCCCGCCGACTACTTCAAGGAGACGGGTCGCTGGGACCTTTACGGGCCGGTCCTGTTTCGCCTCAAGGATCGCAAGGGCGGCGATTACCACCTCGGCCCGACCCACGAGGAGATCGTGACGGACATCGCGCGCCGCGAGATCCGGAGCTGGCGGGACCTCCCCAAGAACCTCTACCAGGTGCAGGTGAAGTTCCGTGACGAGCCGCGTCCACGCGGTGGTCTGCTTCGCGGACGCGAGTTCCTGATGAAGGATGCGTACTCGTTCGACCAGGACGACGCGTCCGCCGCGGCGAGCTACGAGAAGATGCGCCAGGCGTACGTGCGGATCTTCGACCGGATGGGTCTGACCTACCGCATGGTGCAGGCCGACTCGGGCGCCATCGGAGGGTCGACGAGCGCGGAGTTTCAGGTCTTGGTCGATTCCGGCGAGGACTCGATCGTCGCGTGTGCGAATTGCGATTATGCCGCAAACGTGGAGGCGGCGGAGCCTGCGCTGGCGACGGCGATCGGGGCGATACCGGCGGGCTCGCCCGAGAAGGTCGCGACTCCCACGCAGCGAACCATCGACGAAGTGGCGGAGTTTCTCGGGGTGGACAAGAGCCGCACCCTCAAGTCGCTCCTCTACGTCGCCAAGGACGGTCCGCACGCGCAGAAGGTCGTCATGGCGGTCGTGCGCGGCGACCACGAGCTCAACGAGCTTCGACTCGCGAGGGCGGTCGGCGCCAGCGAGGTGTTTCTCGCGAGTGACGAGGACGTCGAGCGTGAGACCAAGGCGAAGGTCGGCTTCGCCGGGCCGGTCGGTCTCGAGTCGAAGTGGATACTGGTCGACAACGACGCGGCCGCAGTCCCAGCGGGAGTGGCCGGCGCAAACGAATCGGGCTTCCACCTCAAGAACGTCTGGTTCGGTCGAGACTACCGGGGAGACGTTCACACGCTGCGCATAGTGAAAGCTGGAGATCGCTGCCCCCGTTGCGGCGGAGAGCTCCAGGCGTACCGCGGGATCGAAGCGGGCCACATCTTCATCCTCGGCACCAAGTACTCGCTTGTCATGGGGGCGAACTTCAGCGACGAGAAGCAGCAACAACGTCCGCTCGTGATGGGGTGCTACGGCATCGGCGTTTCTCGCCTGGTCGCGTCGACCATCGAACAGCATCACGACGAGAATGGCATGCGCTGGCCGATGAGCGTGGCGCCGTACCAGGTGCACCTCGTCACGCTCGGCCGGGAGGAGACGGTAGCGTCCACGGCGCGTACGCTTCACGATTCGCTCGAAGAGGCGGGCGTCGAGGTTCTCTGGGACGACCGCGACGAGCGGCCGGGGGTGAAGTTCAAGGATGCGGATCTCATCGGCATCCCCCTCCGCGTCACCGTTGGTTCGAGGGGCCTTGCGGGCGGTAGCGTCGAGTTGAAGGCGCGGACGGAAGCGGACCCCAAGAAGGCCGAGCTCGTCCCCGTAGGCGAAGCGGCGAAGACGATCGCGGACAGGGTGCGCGCGGCGCGCCAGCTGACTTGAGCGGCCGGCGTGCTACGAACCGGCCACATGCCGCGCGCCGATCGTCTGCCGCCTCCGCCCGCGGTAGCTCCGTACTCACCGGCCGTGCCGGTGCAGGGGGAGAGGGAGGCTCGAATCACGGGACTTTCCCGTGGTCCGTCGCTCGAGGCGCGTGTCTTCGCGCCCGTGGGGGCAGTTCGAGCCGTAGTTCTCTGCCATCCTCACCCGCTGTACGGCGGTAGCATGCACAGTCCCGTACCGCTCGCGATCGCCAAGTGCCTGGCCGGCTTGCCTCGTGAGTCCCTCCAGCCAATCGCCTGGGTGCGCTTCAACTTCCGCGGAGTCGGAACCAGCGAAGGCTCGTACGACGACGCCCGCGGCGAGGTCGACGACGCTAGCGCGGCCATCGAGTACGCGAGGCACGTCGCCCCGGGTGCCGCCATCACCGTCTGTGGCCATTCGTTCGGGTCTTTCGTCGGGTTGCGCGCAGCGACGCGTGACGGACGTGTCGATCGACTGCTCCTCCTGGCGCCGAGCACGCGGTTCTTCGCGTTTCGTGACGGAGCGGGGCGCTTCGGCGGAAAGGCAACCATCTTCGTCGGCGACATGGACGAGCTCTGTGACGTGGGCGAGGCAAGGGTGCTCGCCGACGAGCTCGGAGCGGATCTGCGGGTCTTCGAGGGGTTCGATCACCACTTCATGAAATCGCGGCGGGCGATGGCCGAGGCAGCGATACCGGTCATCGCCCCAGAGGCCACTTCCCCATGAGCGAGCGCAAAGGGATCACGTCGACGGAAGCGGTGCACGGGGGCGACGCGAAGCGCAAGGCTTACGACGCGGTCCCCATGCCGATCGTGCAGACGGCGACGTATACCTTCGCGGACACGGCGGAGATCCAGGCCCACACGGAGGGACGCCACCCCGCGGGCGAGCGCGGCGAGTATGGTCGATACGGCAATCCGACGGTGCGAGCGGTCGAGCTGCGAATGGCGGCGCTCGAGGGGACGGAGGACGCCGCACTCTTCTCGAGCGGCATGGCAGCGGTGACCACGAGCATGCTGGCGCTCGTGAAAGGTGGACAGCACGTCGTGCTCTTTCGCGACTGCTACCGGATGACGCTCGAGTTCGTGACCGACGTCCTCGCCCGCTTCGGCGTCGCCCATACGCTTCTTGCCGCCGGCGATCTCGACGCCCTGCCGCAGGCGCTGAGGCCCGAGACGCGCCTCGTCCTCAGCGAATCGCCGACCAATCCGTATCTCGCGTGCGTCGACCTCGAACGACTCTCGGCGGCCTGCAAGCCGCACCGCACGATCAAGTCGATGATCGATGCCACCTTCGCGACGCCGGTGAACTGTCGCCCCGCGTCGTTCGGGATCGACCTGGTGGTGCACAGCGCGACCAAGTATCTGGCGGGACACAACGACGTCCTCGCCGGCGTCGTGTGCGGCTCGAGCGGCCTCGTGTCGATGGTGCGCGACCTGCGGGGCGTCCTGGGAAGTGTGTGCGACCCGCACGCTGCGTTCCTCGTCGGACGCGGGATGAAGACACTGGCCCTTCGCGTCGAGCGGCAGAACGCTACGGCGCTAACCGTCGCCCGATGGCTCGAGGCAAACCCGCGGATCGAACGAGTCTTCTATCCCGGGCTTCCGTCCCACGCGAGCCATTCGATCGCGCGCGCGCAGATGAGCGGCTTCGGCGGGGTCGTCAGCTTCGTAGTGAAGGGCGGGCTTCACGCGGCGAGCCGTTTCATCGACGCCGTAACGCTGGCCCGCATTGGCCCGAGCTTCGGGGGCGTCGAGTCGCTCATCGAGCAGCCGGCGGTCATGAGCTACTACGAGATGACCAGCGAGCAACGAGGGGCGATCGGGATCGCGGACGGCTTGGTGCGGATGTCCGTTGGAATCGAAGACGCGGCCGATCTCATCCGTGATCTCGAGCAGGCGCTGTCGCGCGCCTGACGGGCAAGGCCCGGCGCCGGCTCCCTCACGGCTTCGCGCCGGCGAGCATCGCAAGGATTGCTTCCGCGTTGGCCGTCGCCTCCTGCATGGTGGTCGGCGCCTCGTCGGTCACTTGCGTCTCCTCGAGCAGCTCCGTCGGCACGTCGAGTAGGAACCGACTGACGGTGCGCGGCACGGCCCTTCCTCTCAAGACGCGAGAGCGGGCGCGCGACAGGATGAGACGCTCTCTCGCGCGCGTGATCCCCACATAAAATAGACGCCGCTCTTCTTCGATGTCGGCTGCGCCTCCTTCCGGCCCGGCGGAGGCGTCGCTCGCTCGAGCGTCGAGCGTCCGTGCGTGGGGGAGGTATCCCTCTTCACAGCCGACGAGGAAGACGACCTCGAACTCGAGCCCCTTGCTTCCGTGAAGCGTCGAGAGCGTCACGGCATCTCCGGGGTCTTCCGTGTCCGACTCGATGTCAATCGTCAGCGTGTGTACGAACGCCGCGAGTCCGTCCGTCCCCTGTCCGCCTTCGCGCGTCTCGCGCCGGGCAAGCGTCGCAAGAACGCCCTCGACGTTGGCCCATCGTCTCGCCGCGGCGTCCGGCGATGGCGCGCTCGTAGTGAGCTCCGCCCTCAGCGAAATCCGCTCGCAGACGTTGCGGACCACCTCGCTTGGAGGCTGCCTGGCGTCCAGGGCGCGCCGCGCTTGCGACACGACCTGCCCAAGCGAATGGCACCCCTCACGGGCACCCGCGGGGATGTCGTCCAGGGCGTCGACGCGTTCGATCGTCTGCCAGAGGGACCACTCTCGCGCCCGGGCGTGCGCGACGAGTCTGTCGAGCGTGGTCTCGCCGATTCCCCGCGCCGGGTAGTTCACGACGCGCCGGAGGCTTATCTCGTCGGAGGGGTTGAGGGCCAGCTTAACGTACGCGAGGACGTCCTTCACCTCCTTGCGCTCGAAGAACTGCGCCCCTCCCACCACCCGATGCACGATGCCCTGCTCGCGGAGAGCTCCCTCGAGCAGGCGAGACTGTCCATTGGATCGATAGAGGACGGCCACTTCACGTGCGCGCCGGCCTTCGTCGCGAAGCATCTTGCGAATTTCCCTGCCCACCCAGCTGGCCTCCGCCTCGGGGGTCGTCGCGACGATCGACCGGACGCTGTCGCCTCCAGCCCGCTGGGTGAACAGCACCTTGCGCCATCGGGCATCCGTGCGCTTGGCAATGACGGCATTTGCAACGGCAAGGACTGGCGCGCGCGAGCGGTAGTTCTGCTCGAGCTTGATGACCCGTGCTCCTTCGAAGTGCCGCTCGAAATCGAGAATGTTGCGCACGTCGGCTCCTCGCCAGCCGTAGATCGCCTGGTCGTCGTCCCCTACGGCGCAGAGGTTCTTGCGCGCGCCAGAGAGGAGGCGCAGCATTTCGAGCTGCGCCTTGTTGGTGTCCTGGTACTCGTCGACGAGGACGTGGAGGAATCGGTCTTGCCACTTGGCGCGGACGTCGGGCCGCTCGCGCCAGAGGGTTGCCACCTCGCATACGAGGTCGTCGAAATCGAATGCTCGGTATCGTCGCAGAGCGTCGCGGTAGCGCGGGTAGAGGACCTTGGCTATCTCGTCGTACGGATCCTTCTCGGGAAGGTCATCAGGAGCGAGGAACGCGTTCTTTGCGTTCGAGATGCGCGCGAGCACGGCCTGGGCGTCGTAGGCGCGCTCCGCTCCCGCCGCCCGCAGGAGCTGCTTGACCAGCGCCATCTGGTCGCCCTGGTCGAAGATCGTGAACCGTCCGCCGATCGCCTCGCGCTCCCGCCCCAGGACATCGAGGCCGAAGGCATGAAATGTGGAGACCGTCAGGCCGCGGGCCGTGGCTCGCGCATGCTTCCCGGGCGTCCTCTCGCCCTGTAGAAGCAGGGCCATCGTCCGCTCGCGCATCTCCGCGGCGGCCTTGTTGGTGAAGGTGAGGGCGACGATGGTCTGGGCAGGCACGCCGCGCTCCACGAGGCGCGCGATCCGGTGAGTGACGACCCGCGTCTTCCCCGATCCGGCTCCGGCGAGGACGAGCAGCGGGCCCTCGGAGTGCTCCACGGCTTCGCGCTGGTCGCGGTTCAGGCGACTCTTGGCTTCGGACCGCGGCATCGTAGGAGGACGGGCTTATCCGCGCCGGGGCGCCGGGGCTAGATTGCGGATTGGCCCGTCGTATGCTCTTGCTGGCGATCATGCTCAAGTGCCGCGTTCCGCGCGCAGCCTTCCGTTCCCTCGCGCTTGTCGGTGCCTGCCTTGTCGCCTCGTGCGGAGGAGCGACGCCGCCTCCGGCGCCTCCCGTGCCGGTTCAGCCGGTCGCCGCTGCGCCGCCGCCGCCGCCTGCGGACTTGAGCCCCGCCCCCGAGCCCTCGGGGCTCATTGTCTCCGGCCGGCTAGGCAAGCTCTCGGGCCTACTCGCGACGGTCCGCGGATGGTCGAGCCTTCCTATGCCCCAGTCCGAGCAGGTGACCGAACTCCTTACCGGCCAAGCCGTTGGTCCTCTGGTCGATCTCGACCAGCCCGTCGATTTCGCCGTGGCGAGCACCGGGGGCGGCACCCACATGCGAGCGCAGGTAGCCGTATCGGCCGGAATCAAGGACATCGACGCGGCAAAGGCGGCGCTCTCGGATCGCTTCAAGCTCGCCCCTGGGGAAAATGGTGCGCTTCTGATCCAGGGCGTGGGGCGTCGCTCGAGCCACGAGGGCGGAGACGAAAGCGACTCGGACGGCGACGAGGGCGACCATCGGGCGTGCGAGCTGGCCCCGGCCTACGGCGCCGCGCCTATGCGGATCGTCTGCGGCATGGACGCGAAGTCGCTGGGTGACCTTGGCCCCTGGCTGACTCGCACGGCGCCCCGGTTGCCATCGACGTCGGACTTTCACGTCGACGTTCGCATGCAGCCTCTCAAAGGGACCATTTCGGGGTTCAAGCGGATGTTTTCCGTCGTCGCGGGCGGGGTGTTGGGCGAGCCCTCCGGCGTACCGGGCCTGCGCGATGCCGCCATCAGCCTCGGAACCGACCTGGTGGACTTCGTGCTCGATCTCGAGAAGGTCTCGGTCGACGTTCAGCTGTCCGACGCCGGCGCCGGGCTAACGGCAACCACCAGATTCTCCGGCAACTCGTCGGCGTTCACGCGCGTCGTGACGGCTCACGCGGACGGCGGTTCTCCCACACCGGCCTCTTTCTGGCAGATGCCCGATGACGCGGACTCGGCGACGTTCTACCGGGGCCTCGACCCGAACGATCTGGCGCGCGCACGCGACCTCGCGCTCAAACTCCTCGACGCCAAACTAGCGGAGGACCACATCAAGGAGGCCGACCGCAAGGTCCTCGTCGACGCTCTGGCCAAGCTGCCGTCGTCGGCCCCCGCCGCCTACGCAAGCGGAGTCGATCTCGAAGCCGTGAAGAAGGCCCGCGGGGCAGGGGCGGCCCTCGGTTCCTCCCCGGAGCCGCTGCAGGAGATGGAGGCCCGGCGGGTGCTCGCAGAGGCGCTCCTGGGGTGGCACCTCCTCGAGCTGGACGAACCGTCGTCGCGACTCTCGGCGGCCGTCAAAGACCTCGTGACGGCCTGGAGTCGTCCTGGTCTTCTCGGAGCGTACCGCGCCAAGGTCAAAGGGGGTCCGGCTCCGACGATTCACTTGGCTCCCGTACTCAAGGGCCTTCCCTTGCCCAAGGACGCGCAGCACTATGTGATCGACCTGCCGTTCGAGCACGATACTTCGCCGGAGTCGCACGGCCCGCTGGCCTCCCCGCCGGGAGCGACGAAGGCGGTCGCGAAGCCGTCCAAAGGACGGCCCAAGGCGCTGCTCGTCCACGTGTTTCTGGCTGCGGACGGGCCGCGGACCTGGCTCGCGGTCGGCGGCGACGAAGCGCTCGTCGCGTCGAAGCTCAGCGGGGCCCTCGCGACCGGACACACGAACGCGCGGCCCGACCTCGGCTTCTTCAAGGACGCGCGCACCGGGTCTGCGGGGTTCTTCACGCTCCGGTCCGGCTCGGTGATGGCACAGGCGATGGGAGTCCTCTTCAGCGAACTGGGTCTTCGTTCGGACGACTCCCTCGAGGACCTCGCCCACGTTCCGCATGGGGGAACGACACCCATCGTCTACTCGCTGACCTCCCAGGTCGGCGCGCCGACATCCGTCGTTGCCACACTGCAGGTCCCCCGCGCCGCCATCGAAGACGCTGTGGTCGGCGTTCTGCGGCACGGCGGTTTCTGACACTCGCTGTCCAGCCGGTATGGCGCGTCTAGGGCGCCGAAAGTTGGCCGAGTTCGCGTCGATGCGTACGTTTGTCCCACATGGACCTACGCCGAGGCCTCGCGCTCGCTGCGGCCCTTCTAGCGCTGCTGGTACCCGTCCGGGCACTCGCCTGGCAGGAGGCCCATCAGGTCGGCGACGACGTCAGGGTCCACGTCGACCCCAACGGCGCGGCCTCCGTCGCTCACACGCTGCGCTGGCATGTGATCCGGGGTCCGCTCAAGGCCATCGATCTCGTGAACGTGGACCCGACCGCAGCTCTCGACCCCGACGTGCGCATCACAGCGGAGGACGGACGCGAGCTCTCCGGGCACCTCGTCCGACAGGACGACAAGGCCGTTCGCATCGTCATCGACGAGCCGCGAGCCCTGATGCATGGCACCTTTTCCCTCGATGTCCGGTGGCGCGTCGATCTCGTCGCCTCGCGAGCGCTCGTTCGCGACGGCCCCACCTGGCGACTGACGTGGTCCGCGCCCGTTGCGAGCGAGGGCCTGGATGCGGTCCGGACCGAGTTCGACTTTCCCTCGGCGGCCGACGAACCTCGGGCGATCCTCGCGGACACGGGCGCGGTGGACGAGGGGGCGGTCTCCACGCTGAGGCGCGATTCCGGCCGCGACGTCCTCGATCTCGTCAGGCCGCACGTCGCCGGCGGAGAGACCGTCTCCTGGACCTTGCGCGTCGATCCCCGCTCCCTTCCGGAGGTCGTGGACCCCCGCCTGCGCCCGCCGATCGAAGCCAGGGCAGCCGTCGAACCCGACCGCCTCCACGAAGCCGTCTTCGCGACCTCGATGGTGGGGCTCGCCCTGGCCTTGGGGCTACTCGTCGCGCGAAAGGGCTCCGCCTTCGATCAGGCTTGCGTCGGACGTGGAGCGCCCGCCGCCGGCGGCTTGCTGCCCTTGCCACTCGTTGCACGGGCGGTTCTCGCCGGTCTGGCGTTCGCGGCAGGCGTGGCCTTTCAGGTGCGCGCGCAGCCCACCGCCGGTGGGATGTTCGTAGCGCTGGCCACGATTGCAGCGGCTCTGCGCGGCCCTCACGCAAAGCCGGCTGCGAGGGGACCCGGCCGGTGGCTCGCGCTGCGCCCTGACGACGCCTTTGCTCCGCGAGCGGCAGAAGGCCATTGGCTCGACGTCGACACGCGGCCGGGGCGCCTCGTCGCCTTCATCTCGTGCGCGCTGGTCATGGCTCTCGCCGTCGCAGCGGGGCGTTGGTCGGCTCAGGGGCCCTGGCTCGTTTGCCTCGATGCTGCCGTGCTCGTGCCCCTCCTGGTTACGGGACGGTCCTCTCAGCTGCCACCCGACGCCGGCCAGTCCGCAGCGCCATGGCTTGCCCGTGCATTCCGTCGCCTTCGCGCCGTGACCGAGGTTCGCGTCGTCCCCTGGGGACGTGTGATCACCGACGGCGCGACCGTCGACGAGCTGAGGCTGCTCGTCCTGCCGCGAATCGCCATGCCGGGCGTCATCGGGATCGAGCTAGGGCTCGTGTGGAGCCGGACTCAGGCTGGGTGGATCTCGGTGCCCGAGATCCTTGTCCGTGTCCTCGAGGTGAGCGCGGCAGCAACCAAGCTCGCCCAGACTACCGCCGCGTCGCGGACGGTTCCGGGTCGTCGGTCCGACGAGCGCGTCGTGCGCCTGGCCCCACGCAGCCCAACTCTCGAAGGTGCGGTCGCACTGACGTGCAGCGTCGCCGAGCTTCTGACCGACCGCCGGCTCGAGCTTCCAGCGAGGGCGTGGACGGGTTCCGAGCGCCGAATCGAGCGACCGGCCCAACGGCCCGCGCCGGGGACGTGCTAGAACCGTCATCCGCCGGTATGGACCCGAAGGCCGTCCGCGTAACCGCGCAGCTCGCTCTCGCCGTCTACGCAGAGTCGCTTGCGGAGCGAGGTCACGTCACGGTCATCGGGGACTCCTCGCTCGGTCTCGGCTCTCTGCTGGTGCGGCTCGGCGCGCGGGCCGTCGAGGTGTGGGATCCTGACGGTGCTCGGGCGCGGATCGCCGCGGACCGTGCGCCGCGCGGCGTCACGGTGCGCTCCCTGTCTCGAGACCACCCCGAGGTCAGGGACGTCGATCTGGTCGTCGTCCCCGACCTGGGCTGCTTTTCCGAGCCGACGGACATTCTCGCCCGCGTCCGTCGCATGGTCGGAAGCGAGGGCGCGGCGATAGTCGCGGCCGCCAATCTCACCGCGGGCGAGGGGTCTCGACCCTTCGACTACTACGAGCTCTTCGACCTCGTCGCGCAAGAGTTCGACTGCGTGCGAATGATCGCCCAGCTCCCGTTCTACGGAGTGACGCTGGCGGAGCTCGGAAACGAGGACCACTCGCCTGCCGTCAGTGTCGACACGCAGCTCGCCGAGACGGGCCGGCCGCCGGAGGTATTCATTGCACTGGCAAGCCAGCGGGACGTGCGACTCGATGCTTACTCGATCATCGAGCTTCCGCCCCCGCCGGCACCTCTCCCGGTCGATGCTGATTCCACGGACGTCGTGCGCGCGTCTCTCCAGGAGGCCGAGCTTCGCCTGCGGGAGCTCGAGGCACTCAATAGCAAGCTTCGCGTCCGCGCGGCCGACGCGGACCGCCTGACCGCAGCCGCCGCGGTGGTCGAGAAGGGACTCCTGGAGCGGTCCGAGGCCCTCGCGGTCCTCGAGGCGCTCCTCGCCGATCGAACGCTACACCTGACGCGCGTGTCGTCAGAGCTGGAGCAGATGCGGGCGACCATGGAGGCCGGGCAGGTCGGCGCTGCGGAGGTGGAGGAGGTCGTTCGTCGCGCCGACGCGGCCGAGCGGCGCGCCGTCCTGCTCGAGAACGAACTCCAGCGGGCCGACGCCCAGGCCGACGAGCATGTCCAGCTCGAGGAAGCTTTGCGCGAACGCGCTCGTGCCGTCCGTCTTCTGGAAGGGGAGCTGGCGCGGCGCGATCAGATGATTCGCGAGTTGGCTAGTGCGCTCGAGGACGCAGTCGCGACGGAGCAGCCCCCGCCGGATGACGCTGTCGACGCGCGGGACGAGGAGAACACGCGCCTCCGCGGGCGCCTCGATGCGCTAGCGCTCGGGCTGGCCCGTCGCGAGGGAGAGGCCCAGGCCAGCGTCTGGAGGATCGCCGAGCTCGAGCGAGGTCTCGCCCATGGCGTCACCGCAACGGAGGGAGGCGCGGGCTCGGGCGCGCAGCTCTCGGCCGCGCTCGACGAGGCGGACGCCCTTCGACGCGCCCTCGTCCAGGAACATGAGGCGCGTGTCCGGGCGGAGGCCGCCGGTGGCGCAAGCGTCGCGAGCGACGACATTTCGCGTTGACACGCCCCGGCCGAGGCTTAACTTGGCGTCCGGCGCGTCCCGGTGCGCGGCATGGCTGGGGCCCAGCCGCGCCGGCGTCCCGAGAGGTTCCAAGCGGTCGATGTCCTCCAAGCGCGACTACTACGAATCCCTGGGCGTCTCGCGCGAAGCGTCGGCCGATGACCTTCGCAGGGCATATCGTCGCGAGGCCTTGAAGCATCATCCGGACCGGAACCCCGGGGACTCCGCCGCGGAGACCAAATTCAAGGAGATGAACGAGGCCTACCAGGTTCTCTCGGACGAGGAAAAACGCCGGATATACGACCAATTCGGCCACGCTGGGCTCGACGGGTCGGCGGGTATGGGAGACGGAATCAGCGATGTCTTCGCCCACATGCAGGACCTCTTCGCCGAGATGTTCTCCGGGGGAGGAGGCTTCAGCGGAAGCGCGCGGCAGCGTCGCGGAGGTGACCTGCGTGTGCAGACGCGGCTGACGCTGCGCGAGGCCGCGTTCGGGTGCAAGCGCGAGGTTGGCGTGCGTGCTCCCACCGCATGCGGAGACTGCGGGGGGAGCGGCGCGAAAGGGGGAACCAAGCCGGAGGCGTGCGCGCAGTGCCGTGGATCCGGCCAGGTGTCGAACGCGCGCGGCTTCGTGATGTTCACGTCGACGTGCCCCCGGTGCCGAGGGGCGGGTCGCGTGGTCAAGCATCCTTGCCCGACGTGTGCCGGGCAAGGAGCCGTGGAGCGGGCGCGGAAAGTCAGTGTCACCTTCCCCGCGGGAATCGACTCGGGACAGCGGCTCCGCGTGTCGGGACAGGGGATGCCCGGCCCACAGGGAGCGCCGGCCGGCGATCTTTACGTGGAGATCGACGTCGAGGAAGACTCCCGCTTCGAACGCGACGGGGCTGACCTCGTCACCCGCGTACACGTCGCCTTCACTGACGCGGCTCTCGGCGCAGAGATTCGCGTGCCGGCGCTCGAGGCGGAAGACGACAAGGCGAGCGCTCCGGTCGCCGTACCCGCCGGCACGCAGTCCGGCGCGGTCTTCACGATGAGAGGGCACGGCGTTCCTCGCCTGGACGGTCGCGGCCGAGGGTCTCTCGTCGTCGTCGTACAGGTCGACGTCCCCACTTCGCTCACGCAGCGCGCGCGCGAGCTCCTCGAGCAACTGGGCAGCGAGCTGCGCGAGGCCGAAGGGGACAAGGAAGGGAAGCGAGCGGCGGCCGGAAAGTAGCCGATGCCCCTCGACGCCGAAGCCCTCAAGTCCAAGCTCGCGCAAATCTCCACGCTGCGCGCGAGCGGTCGCGTGACCGCAGTCACGGGACTGAGCCTCCGGTTCGTGATGCCCGGCGTTCGGGTTGGCGACGTTGCTCACGTCAAGCGACGCGGGCGTCCGCTCGCCTGCGAGGTCGTCGGCTTCGAGGGAAGCCAGGCGATCGCCATGCCCCTCGGGTCGCTCGTCGGCGTCGGACCGGACGACGAGGTAGAGTCCACCGGCGGCCCTCTGCTCGTTCGCGCGGGCCAGCAGCTGCTTGGACGCGTGGTCGACGGCCTGGGTCGTCCGTTCGACGGTGGGCCTCCCGTCGAGGGAGACCTCATTCCCGTCGACCGTGACCCACCTGCGGCACTCGAACGACGTCCGGTGTCGCGGCCGATCGCGACTGGCGTGCGGGTCCTCGACGGTCTGCTCACCCTAGGCGAGGGCCAGAGGATGGGGCTCTTCGCGGGATCGGGAGTGGGCAAGAGCACGCTGCTCGGCGCCATCGCTCGCGGCGCCGACGCCGACGTGGTCGTCGTCGCGCTCGTTGGCGAGAGAGGGCGAGAGGTAGGTGAATTTCTCGACCGATCGCTCGGCGCCGAAGGCCGCAAGAAGAGCGTGGTGGTCGTTGCGACGAGCGATGCCGCCGCGCTCGAGCGTTTGCGGGCAGGGCAGGTCGCGACGGCGTATGCCGAGCACTTCCGCGACCGCGGCGGCCGCGTCCTCTTGCTCGTCGACTCGATCACCCGCTTTGCGCGTGCCCAAAGGGAGGTGGGCCTAGCGGCGGGCGAGCCTCCCGCGCGCCGCGGATACCCGCCGAGCGCTTTTGCGATTCTCCCCCGCCTTCTGGAGCGCGCCGGTCAGTCGGCGCACGGCAGCATCACCGCGATCTACACCGTGCTCGTCGAGGGTGGCGACATGGACGAGCCTGTCGCCGACGAGGTGCGCGGCATCCTGGACGGACACGTCGTCCTCGATCGCGCCGTTGCCTCGCGCGGCCGGTATCCCGCGGTAGACGTGACCGCATCGCTCTCCCGCGCCATGGACTTCATCGTGGCGAAAGAGCACCGCGAAGCGGCGCGCCGCCTGCGTGCCCTGATCGCGACGTACGAGGCCAAGCGGGATCTGGTGACCATGGGCGCATACGCCAAGGGGAGTGATAAGGATCTGGACGATGCCCTCGCGCGGTTGCCGCGTATCGAGGCCTTCCTCCAGCAAGACCCGAGCGACCGCAGTCGTCTCGAGAGTACGGTGGCCGCCCTCGCCGCCGCCGTAGGCTGACGGCCTCCCGTGCGATGAGCGTTGGCGCGGCCGGCGACGCCCCCACTGTGCTACTCCCTGCGCCGCCGAGATGACCGTCCTCCAGGTCGCCGATCTGCGCTTCGGCTATGCCGGCGACACACTGTTCGAGGGCGTCACCTTCTCCCTCGCGATCGGAGATCGTGTAGCGCTCGTAGCCCCGAACGGGTCCGGCAAGACGACGCTCCTTCGCATCCTCGGGCGAGAGATCGATCCGGACGGCGGCTCGGTGGTCCTGCGGCGCGACGCGACAATGGGTTACTACAGGCAATCGCACGAGATCGCGCCCGAGGGCGACGTCCTCGGAGCGTTTCTCTCGGGCTTCGGCGACGTCCTCCAGCTGCGCCAGGAGCTCCACCAGGCCCAGGAGGACGCGGCGAGCGGGTCCCCTGAAGCGCTCGCCCGCCTGTCGGAGGTGACCGATCGCTATCACCTCGCGCGCGGCGACGAACTCGAACACAAGGTCGCCACTCTGGCGAGCCATCTCGGCTTCTCCGACAGCGACCTCTCGCGCTCGGTCGCGTCGCTGTCAGGGGGCGAACGTGGGCGATTGCGCCTCGGACTCACGCTCGCCATGCAGCCGGAGCTCTTGCTCCTCGACGAGCCGACGAACCATCTCGATCTGGACACGATCGAGTGGCTTGAGAAATGGCTCTCGGAATACCGTGGCGCCGTCCTCGTCGTCAGCCACGACCGCGCGTTCCTCGACAGTACGTGTCGCGTGACGATGGAGCTCGGCCGCCGCAGCTTCCGGATCTACCCAGCGCGGTACTCCGAGTACGTCGTACTCCGGGACGACGACCTCGCCCGTGAGCGTGCGCTCGTGGAGCGGCAACAGGCCATGATCGCCAAGACGGACGAATTCATACGCAAGAACATCGCAGGACAAAAGACCAAGCAGGCGCAGAGTCGACGCAAGATGTTGGACAAGCTCGAACGTCTCGAGCGTCCCGAAGACGTGTGGGCGACCGCCGAGCGCGTTGCGTTCCGCTTTGCGCCGGCCGCCCGGACGGGAGACATCGTCATCGACGCGAAGGGGCTCGGCGCTGCCCGCGGCGGCCGCGAGCTGTTCTCGGGCTTCGACCTGCTCGTGCGGCGCGGCGAGCGAATCGGCGTCGTCGGTCCCAACGGCAGCGGGAAGAGCACCCTCTTGAAGCTCTTCGCCGGGCGAGGCCTCTCGGAGGATCGTGGCTCGGTCAAGCGAGGGACCAACCTCCAGGAGGGCTACTTCGATCAGCACCTCGGCGACGTCGATCCGCAGCTCACCGCGGTAGACAACGTGCGGCGCATCCGTGGCGACTTCACGGTGGAGGCCGCCCGCCAGTACCTTGCGAGGTTCCGGTTCTGGGGGGACGATCCTCTGCGTGTCGTCAGCGGATTCTCGGGGGGCGAACGATCGCGCCTGGCTCTCGCCAAGCTGCTGCTCGACCCCAAGAACCTTCTCTTCCTCGACGAGCCGACCAACCACTTGGACATCCCCGCGGCGGAGATCCTAGAGGAGGCGCTCACGAGCTTCGAAGGGACCACTCTTCTCGTATCCCACGATCGACGCTTTCTCGAGAACGTGACGACGCGCATCGTGAGCCTGCGGGACGGGCAGGCGGAGGTATACCCTGGAGGGTTCCGCGACTACGAGCGGGCGGTCGAGCGACGAGCCGAATTGAAAAGTCCGAACGAGGATGAACCCAAGGAGAAACGGGCCCCCTCGCCGGAGGAGGACGCCAAGAAGCGCTACGAGTCACAGAGGCAAGCGACACGGGCCGTCGAGAAGAAGCGAAGACGCATCCAGGAACTCGAGGCGGCCATCGCCGCGGGAGAGAAGGACGTGGATGTGCTACGCGCCAAGCTGAAGGCGGCGCCCGGGGACGACTGGGAGAAGCTGACGAAGATGGCGCAGGAGGAGCAATCACTCACGAAGAAAGTCGACGCGATGCTCCTCGAGTGGGCGCGCCTTTCGGAGGAAGTGAAGTGAGAAGGGGCGCCCTCTTGTTCGTGAGTCTCGCGCTAGTCGTCGGCGCCGGTGGCGACGCGTGCAAGCGCAGCAAGCCCTCCGCGGCGGCTGCCGACGAGACCTCGATCGTCGTGAGGCCGGAGAGCGAAGGCCTCCTTCTCACCTGGATCGATGACAAGGGCGATTTTCACGTCGAGACGCGGGTCCCGGACGTTCCGATGACGGGGCGCGACTCCGTGCGCGTCGTGGACCCGAACCGGGAGGAGACTACCCGCGGCGACCGCATCGTCGTCGTGGATCTTCGCGCGGCGGGGCCCGACGGCGCCTATCCCGTGAGGACGATGAGCCGCTCCGACTTCGAGGCTCTCGCGGTGGGCCGGCGCGAAAAGACCGGTCCAACGCTTGGCGGCCTGGCGCCGCCCGAGTCTCCATCGGGTGCGGCGTCCGCAGGCCCCGACGTCGGTTCCGTGAAGCCTTCCATGCACACCACCGTCGTCGTCTACGGCGCGGAGTGGTGCGGCGCCTGTCACGACGCGGCGCGCTACCTGCGTCGGAAGGGGATCCCGTACGTCGAGAAGGACGTCGAGAAGGACCCCGCCGCCCAACGGGAGATGCAGGCGAAGCTTGCAAAGAACGGTCTCCGCGGAGGCTCCATCCCCGTCATCGACGTCCACGGCAAGGTGATGGTCGGTTTCAACCCGGCCGACATCGAGGCGGCACTCGGCGAGGCCCTTTAGGCGTATCCCACCAGACCCCACCTGACCGAAGCCCCAACGCCTGGCTTGGACCCGATCTAGCCGCGACCGAAAAAAGACCTAAGTGAGGCCGCGACGAATGATCGGATTGGAGGTAAAGAGACCACAGGGGGAGCAACGCTACACGCCCAGGGCGGGCGGCCGTCAGCAGACAGGTCAAATCCATGCGCCAACGCCGAGAACTCTGGCTCCTCCATCTTCCCTGCGGCATCGCTGCAAGCGCACTCCTGGCCTGTGGTGCCCGAAGCCCGCTCGACATCGACGAGTCCCCTCTCGTTGCGGCACCTGACGGCGGTGAGCCGGTCGACGCGTCGGACGACGGCGCCAGCTCCAACCCGGATAGCTCGGTCGGCTCGGATGCCGGCGGCTCGTGCGCCACGAGCATCTCCGAGTGCACGGACAAGCCGGCGTGCGCAGCCGTATACAATTGCGTCACCACCCAGTGCGCCGCGCTGGCGGTGGGTGGCGCCGCGGGCGGCGGCCTTGCCGGGGGCTTCGTTGGCGGCGGTGCAGCCCCCGCGGCCACGGACGGCGGCGGTGGTGGGGGCATCGTAGCGTGCTTCATGCAGTGCCTCGGCGACAACGCGTCGGAGCTCATGCCCGCCCTAGCTGCCCTGGAATGCCTGGGCGGGGGGGGTACTGCGGGAGGTACCGGCGGCGGAGTGCCGGGTGGCGGGGAGCTTGGCGGAGGCTTGCTGGGAGGCGGCTCCGGTGGTGGGGTACCAGGTGGTGGTCTCCTGGGCGGCGGCCTTCTCGGAGGCGGAGCGGCCGGCGGCAGCGGGGGCGCAGTGCCGGGCGGCGGTTTCTTCGGCGGCGGCCTTCTCGGAGGCGGAGCGGCCGGCGGCAGCGGCGGCGGAGTGCCGGGCGGCGGTTTCTTCGGAGGCGGAGCGGCTGGCGGCAGCGGGGGCGCAGTGCCGGGCGGCGGTTTCTTCGGCGGCGGCCTTCTCGGAGGCGGAGAAGCTGGCGGCACCGGTGGCGGAGTGCCGGGTGGCGGATTCTTCGGAGGCGGCGCAGCAGCAGCTGGCGGCAGCGGGGGCGCAGTGCCGGGCGGCGGTTTCTTTGGCGGCGGCCTTCTCGGAGGCGGGGCAGCCGGCGGTAGCGGGGGTGGAGTGCCCGGCGGTGGATTCTTCGGGGGCGGAGCAGCAGCGGCCGGAGGCGGAGCTGCCGGCGGATTCCCGGCCGGCGGATTCCTCGGGGGCGGAACGCCCGGTGGTGGGGGGCGCGCTGGTGGCGGAGTGGCCGGAGGCGGAGCCGCCGGAGGTGGACGTGCCGGCGGCGGCGCGGGTGGATTTGCGGGCGGCGGCGCAGCCGGTGGCTTCGCTGGAGGCGGAGCGGCTGGTGGCTTCGCTGGCGGTGGAGCGGCTGGTGGCTTCGCTGGTGGCGGCGCAGCCGGTGGAGCCGGTGGTGGGGCCTCTTCCGGCGGTGGACTGGTACCCCTCGGCGGCTAAGCCTTCGAGTTTTCCGAGGGAGGCGGAGCGCTATCGTCCCTTCCTCGTCACGACTCTTTCGTAGACGTCCCTCCGGGCGCGTCCGCTCCACGCGGCAAGCCTATCGGCGATCCCGCGCGCGTGCTCGCCGCGCGCCAGCGCCTCGTCGATGCGTGCGTCCAGCGACGCGTCGTCCACGAGCGCCGCACGATCCTCGGGTTCGTGCGCTCCTAAGACGATCACGACCTCGCCCGTCCATTCGCGCTCGTCCGCGGCAAGATCCGCGCACGTGCCACGGACAATCTCTTCGTGGACCTTCGTCAGCTCGCGCGCGACGCATGCGCTCCGTCGGGGCGTTGCGTCCGACAGGTCCCGCAGCGTGTCGCGCGTGCGGTTGGACGCCTCGAAGAGCACCACCGGCTCGGGTGTGGCGCAAACGAGACCGACTGCTTCCCGCCGACGGCTTCCCTCGCGAGGGAGAAATCCGACGAATCGGAAGCGCCCATCGCCCGCCAACCCGCTCGCCACGAGCGCGGCAAGGACTGCGCTGGCCCCCGGGATGGGAACCACTCGCACGCCGGCCGCGATCGCCGCCTCGATGGGCGCGCCACCCGGATCGCTGACGCCCGGCGTGCCCGCGTCGGTGACCAGAGCGAGACGCTCCCCAGCCAGGAGCCGCTCGATCGTTCGCTCGACGACGCGCGGAGAGGTGTGAGCGTCCAACCTTTCGACCTTCACCCCGACGATGCCGAGGTAACTGAGGAGCTGCCTCGTGCGACGCGTGTCCTCGGCCAGGATCCGGTCGCACGATCGTAGAGTGTCCGCTGCGCGAGTCGTGAGATCGCCGAGGTTGCCGATCGGCGTCGCGACGACGAAAAGGGTGGGGGAGGGCTCTTCCTTCAACGCGCCCTACGCAACTTCGACCGCGTCCCCCATCTCGCTTCGTAGAAACTCGCGCAGCCTTCCGGTGAGCCGCTGCTCGAGCTGTCGCACGCGCTCGCGCGAGATGCCGAATCTGTCACCCAGCTCTTGGAGCGTCAGCGGTTCGTCCGCGACGAGCCTCTCGTCGAAGATCGCCACTTCCTTTTCCTTGCCGGCCAGCGTCTGGCGAAATGTGGCGAGCTTCTCCTTGAGCAGCCCCTGGAGCTCGCTGTCGGCCATCAGCGTCTCGGGCCCCTCGACGAGGCTCGGCATGGTGTCGATCTTCGCCGTTGCTCGCCCCTCGCCATCGCCGATCGGCGCGTCGAGAGAGCGCTCGCTCGCCTGAAGACGAACGTCCATCTCGGCAACGTCGCTCTCCGGAACGTTGAGCTGCTTGGCGACCTCCGCATCGGTTGGCTCGATGCCCATCGCCTGGAGCTCCGCGCGCTTCTTCCGCAAGTTGAAGAAAAGCTTTCGCTGAGCTTGCGTCGTCCCGAGCTTTACGAGCCTCCAGTTGTTCAGGATGAACCGGAGGATGTACGCCCGGATCCACCACGCGGCATACGACGACAGCTTGACGCCGCGGTAAGGGTCGTACCGCTTGACGGCCTGCATGAGGCCGATGTTCCCCTCCTGGATGAGATCCAGAATGTTCTTGTAGGCGCGGCGGTACTCGTAGGCGATCTTCACGACGAGCCGCAGATTGGCCGTCACGAGGCGCGCCGCGGCGGTAGCGTCCTGCGTCGTCACGAACCTCTCCGCGAGGGCCTGAGTCTCCTCCGGGACGAGGAGCGGATGCTTTTGCACTTCGCGCAGGTACGCGGAGAGGGCGTCGAACCGGGCGATCGAGTCCTTGGGCTCCGGCACCTCGATCGCGGACGAGACGGGCTCGTCGACGAGGTCTGCATCGGCACCGGCCTCTACCTCTTCGCCCTGATCCTCCGCCCCGTCGGCGCGGCTCTCGGCCTCCCCGCTGTCATCGGGTGCGTCGACTCTCGAAGGCTCCGAGTCGACGGCGGCGCGTGCTGGCTTGGCGTCAATATCGCGCCGAGGCACCTCGACCTTTGCAGTTCGGGGTTTCTTCTTCCGCGTGGTTTCGCGTGGATGGGTGGTTCGAGCCAAGGCGCTCCCACAAACGATGCTACGAAGCTCGCAGGCGTGGCAGGACGTAGCACGTCCGGAGCCAGGATCTCTCCTCTAGGAGCATCGACGCGACGCGTCAACAAGGCCCACGCGCAATTGACAACCCGCGAGCGCTCGCGCGAACGTGGGTGGTGGGATTCGACCGTGGTGCGCGCCGTACTCGACCTTCGCGCCGAAGACTTCGAGAGCGACCGGAAGGACGCGGTGGTCCCGTCCCTGCGGCGCCGGGTGGGTCTCTGGGCCCGCGCCGTCCTCGGGAGACTGCGCAGGCATGGCTTCGAGGCGGCTGTGCGCGTCAAGGACCGACCGGGGATAGAAGCGGTCGTCTTCACCATGAAGCGCACGCGACGGACGGATCAGCCTGGCGGACTGGTCCTTCGCATCTGCCCGGGTGGCGTCGAGGTGGGCGTCGAGGTTCCACCTCGAGGCGCGCGAAGGGCCCGCGTCGCGCTAGCGGACCCTGCGCGGACCTTCGAGCTCGGCGCGGCTCTTGCGGCCCTCCCGGAAGCGTTTGCGATCACCTTGGCCGGCGACGAGTCGAACCTTCGCGCGGCGGGGGCGAAGGCAGATGAGGTCCGCGCCCAGCTCGCTCGGGCGGACCGCGAAGACCGTACGTTGCGGATTGGCTGGAGCGTGCCCCGAGAGGTGGCGGTCGCGACCCTGGCATCCCTCGGCGACCGGCTGGAGGACGCGATGGTCCTCCTGGCGGGGATCTTCGTGCTCCTGGTGGGCGACGCAGAGGGCCATTCACGCTCCGGCCGGCGGCGCCAGGGCAGCCCTCGCGTGCGGAGTAGCGGCCGGATCGACGACGATGGGATGGACGCCCGGGCTCGCAACGGGGAACGGTCGCCTCGCGACGGAAGCGGCGATCGTGTGGAGCGCGACGCCGAGGCCGACGCCGATCGGGACGCGGCGGTCCTCCCCGCGCGCCCCCTGCGCTCGCTCGACCCGGGTCCCGTCCTGCGCGCGGGCCGGCGCCGACTCACGACGCAACGCGCCGACAAGGGCAGGTCGATCGAACGAGGATCCAAGGTCCGCGTGATCGACGGCCCGTTCGCGGGCAGGGTCGGCGTCGTGCACGAGGTCGACGCCAAGGGAGGGGCTCGGGTGATGCTGGGCCTGCTCGCCGTGTGTGTGGACATCAGCAACCTGGCCCTTTCCGCAGGGCAGCGGCCCCGCCTGTCGACGTCGCACCGGAAGCCCGTGCCGGCCCGCTCGTGACAACCGGGCAGCCCAGTCGGGCATCGATAGACGACGGAGACCCAGAGCGCGCGGTGAGCCCAGCCCCCGAAGCCCAGCAGCGATACCCGGCAACCCTTCGCAGCCAGTTTCGCCGCCACGCGCCGCAATTCGTACTCGGCACGGTGATGCTGGCCGCGTTCCAGCTGGCCATGAATCGCATCGATTTGCAGGCCAAGGCGGCCGTCGACGACGTCTTCGGCGTCACCCCGGCGAGCGTGTGGCGGCCGGCAGCGACGATGCTCGTCCTCGCGGTCGGGGCGTTCGTCGCCCGGGTGGCCAGCCGCTGGTACATGTTCAACGCGGGCCGCGACGCGGAGTACGAGCTGCGCTCCGAACTCTTGCGCAAGCTGCATCAGCTCGGCGCTGCGTTCTACCGGACGATGCCCGCGGGCGAGATCATGAGCCGGTCAACCAGCGACCTGCAGCAGGTCCGCATGCTCCTGGGCTTCGGGGTGATGAACCTCGTCAACGTCTGCTTCGCGTTCGCAAGCGCGCTCCAGGTGATGCTTGCGATGAGCACGAAGCTGACGCTCGCGTGCGTCATCAATCTTCCGCTCGCCACGCTTCTTTCGCGCTCGGTGTCGCGGCGTCTCTATCTGCGGATGCGCGAGAATCAGGCGGCGCTCGGCCACATGAGCGACGTCCTGCAGGCGAACCTCGCCGGCGTCCGCGTCGTGCGCAGCTTCGCGCTCGAGGAGCGCGAACGCGCCCGCTTCGAGAAGACCAACGACGAGTACCTGCGCGCGAGCCTCGCCCTGGCGCGGCTGCGTGGGTCGTTCGGGCCGACGATTGGCGCGGTCGCGGCGCTCGGTACGCTGGTCTTCTTCTGGTACGGGTCGTCGTTGCTCCTCCTCGGCCCGGACCACGGCGGCCTTTCGCAGGGGGCGTTCTTCGCGTTCTGGAGCGCCTTTGCGCGGATGGCGTGGCCGATGATCGCCGTGGGCTTCGCGCTGAGCGTCGTGCAGCGGGGACGCGCCGGTTTTGCCCGTCTGAGGGACGTCTTCGACGCCGTCCCCGAGGTCGTCGACGGTCCGCGCCGGCCGCCGAAGCACGTGGGCGGCTCGCTGTGCGTCGAGCACCTGACGTTCGCGTATGGCACGCGCAAGGTGCTCGACGACGTGACCTTCCGCGTGGCGCCGGGCGAGTCGCTCGCGATCGTAGGGCGAACGGGGGCAGGCAAGTCGACGCTCTCCATGCTCCTCGCACGTCTCCTACCCACCCCCGCGGGCACGGTGCGGATCGACGGCGTCGACGTGTGCGATCTGCCGCTCGCCTCGGTTCGATCGGCGATCGGCTATGCGCAGCAGGATGCGTTTCTCTTCTCGACCACGGTGGCCCGCAACATCGGCTTCGCGCTCGACCAGCCGGACGCCCCCGACGCGGAGGGCAAGATCCGCGACGCCGCGCGCGAAGCCCAGGTGTTCGAGGAGGCGATGTCCCTGCCCGACGGATTCGATACGGTCGTCGGCGAACGAGGCGTTCAACTGTCGGGGGGACAGAAGCAGCGTATCGCCCTCGCTCGCGCCATGGTCTTCGGCGCCGGCGCCAACGAGCCCAAGATCCTGATCCTGGACGACCCCCTCTCCGCCGTCGATACGAAGACGGAGGCGGCGATCCTCGAAGCGATCGACAGGCAGGCAGCCCGGCGCACGGTGCTTCTCGTCACGCATCGCATCGTGGCGGCCTCGCGCTGCGATCGCATCATCGTCCTCGACGAGGGGCAGATCGTGGAGCGCGGGACTCACGACGAGCTCGTGCGCGCGGGGGGAATCTACGCCGCCTTCGCGGAAGAACAGAAGATGGCCCGCGAGCTCGAGGAGATCGAGCTACCGCCGGTCGATGCCGCGGTCGCGGTGCCGGAAGGTGCGAGGCCCTCGTGAGCACGACCGCCGCCGTCCCGCCCCCGCGTGCTCCGGCTCGGTCCGAGCAGACGCTCAAGAAGTTCCACGAGGAGGGCGCCATCGGAAAGGCCTACGACGGGCGCCTCCTGCGGCGCCTCTGGCCGTTCGTTCGGCCTCACGCGCGTTACATCGTCCTCTCCCTCGGGACGCTCGCGTTCGTCTCCGCGATCAACCTCGTGCGCCCCCTCCTCATGGGAGACGTCGTCCACCAGGCGGACTTGCGCAACGCGCACGGACTCCTCGTCGACGGAGCGGGCCTCGCTCTGTTGCTCGTCGTCGTCCAGGCGCTCACCTTCGTCCAGATGTACGCGATGCAGGTCGCGGGCGCCCGGGCGATGGCAAACCTTCGCAGCACGATCTTCAAGTTCTTCCAGCGCCTGCGCCTCCGTTACTACGACCGGACCCCCGTCGGACGCCTCGTCACCCGGGCCACGAACGACGTCGATGCCATCAGCGAGCTTTTCGCGTCCGGTGCGCTCAACGCGATGGGGGACCTCATCGCGCTCTTCGGCATCGTCGCGATGATGCTCTCGCTCGACTGGCGGATGTCGATAGTGTCCTTCCTCGCGCTGCCGATCGTCGGCGCCATCGTGGCCTTCGTGCGGACGCGATCGCGGGCGGCCTACCGGGACGTACGCGCGCGGACGGCTCGTCTGAACGCGTTTCTCAACGAGCAGGTCAACGGCATCGCCGTCGTGCAGGCGTTCGTTCGAGAGCGCTCGATGGCGGCCGAGTTCGACAGCGTCAACGTCGGCTATCGCGACGCCAGCAAGAGCGCCATTTATTACGAAGCCGTCCTCGACGCGTCCATCGAGATGGTGAGCACTCTCTGCATCGCCAGCATTCTCTGGTTCTCGGGTCTCCGCCGCGTGGGCGATCACCGGATCACGTTCGCGCTTCTCGTGACCTTTACGCAGTACATCAGGCAGTTCTTCGAGCCGGTGAGCCTCCTGTCACAGCGCTACACGCTCCTCCAGAGCGCGATGGCTGGCGCGGAGCGCGTCTTCGAGCTCCTGGACGAGACGGACGTGTCGCCGCCGGCGCTCGCACCGGACGAGTGCATGCCCGCCGGCCCCGAGGACGAGGCGCTCGCCCTCGAGCACGTGGATTTCGAGTACAAGCCCGGCGTCCCGGTGCTTCGCGACGTGAGCTTCACGGCGCGACGAGGCGAGCGCATCGCCCTCGTTGGAGCGACGGGTGCCGGCAAGACCACCGTGGCGAGCCTGCTGCTACGCTTATACGAGCCTCTCGGTGGGTCGGTTCGCGTCCAGGGACGGGACGTCCGCGGCTACGACCCTCAAGCCCTCCGGCGGCTCTTCTCGGTCGTACCTCAGGACGTCTTCCTCTTTCCGGGGACGATCTTGTCGAACGTGGCCATCTCCGACACGACGCCGGATCGGGCCCGCGCCGAGGATGCCCTCCGACGAATCGGTGCGCTGGAGCTCTTCAACCGGCGAGCCTCGACCGGGCGTCCCGGCGAGGTGGCCGGCGGCCTGGACGCCCGCGTGGACGAGCGGGGGCTGAACTTCAGCGCGGGCGAGCGACAGCTACTCGCCTTCGCCCGGGCGATCTACCGCGACGCGCCACTGCTCGTGCTCGACGAGGCGACCGCCAGCGTCGACTCGGACACAGAGGCCCGCCTGCAGCGCGCCCTCGAAGAGGTGATCCGCGGCCGCACGGCGCTCGTCATCGCTCACCGGCTATCGACGATCCGTGCCGCGGATCGCATCGTGTGCTTCCACAAGGGCAGGGTCGTCGAGATGGGGACGCACACCGAACTGCTCGCCCTCGCGGGCGTCTACGCGCGGCTCTATCGTATGCAGTCGGCCCGCGAGAAAGCGGTTGCTGCGGAGCGGCGAGTGCACGGGGAGCCCTTCGCCCAGACGCCGCCGCCGGCCGACGCCACGCCGTAGACCGCTCACGCTGGCATGGGAGGGGGGCGAGAGGACGCTCGCGTGAAGCTCGACTGCAGGGTGGTGTCCGGCTCGACGAACTCGATCGCCATCCGGTGCGACCACACCGCCCTCGGATCGTCGTCTGGTTTCTCGACGCGCACGATGCGCCCCGCCAGGTTGCGCTCGGCCTCTTCCGGCGACACCCGGAAGCTCACTGTGACGACGTCGCCGACGTTCAGGCCTTCGGTGCCCGAAATCAAGATCCCGCTGGCGCTTGCGTCTTTGCACACCGCCCACACGCGTCCCGAGGCGCCGTCGACCGTGACGGGGAACCACAAGGAATACCGGCCGAAGGAGCGCTTCTCGTTCACGTCCCCCCCCTCTTCAATAGCCGAGGTCGAACCCGGTCGCGTGCGCGGGCTTCGGCTTGGGCTGGTCGGCGGCCGTCTGGGGTGACGAAGGGGGCGACGCGTGCGAGCCCCTCGCGGGATTCGAGCCGGCTTCATGCCGCCGAAGCGCCGGCGCGGCCGAGGCCGACGGATCGAGCGCGGGATTCGCGGACGGAGCCACCGGAATGGCCGAGAGCACCGTCGGCGCGGTCGCGGCGGATGCCGTGGGTGCCGCGGCTGCAGGGGAGACGGGCGATACAGGTAGCTCCGTGGGGACCGCGGGTCCCCCCTTCACCGTCGTCGGAGCGGGGTCTGCCTTCACCACGAGCGCAATTCCAATGCAAAGCGCGGCGATGCCCGCCACCGATCCCCCGGCGAGGACGGCCCCCTTGCGTCGCTTGGTGGTCGCGTCCGCGTCGGAGCGTGCCCACGACGCGTCGTTTCCCGTCTTCTTGAACTCGGCCGCGGCGACTGGTTCGAGCCCGGCCAGCGTCGCGGAATCTGCGCTGGGCGAGTGCGGATGCGCCGGAAACACCTCGCCGGATAGAGAGGGCGAAAAAACACCATCGCCGAGTGACCTGCTCGTCGCCCATTTGTCGACCGCGTCGGCGAACTCCTGGGCGGACGGGAAGCGATCGGCCGGGTCTCGCGCGATCGCCCGGCCGATGATCGCGCAGAACTCCGGATCAAGCGATGGGACGAGGGAGAGGAGCGGCTGCGGCTCCGACAGCGCGATCTTGAACATCAGATCGTTGAATGACTCACCTTCGAACGGAAGGCGGCCGCTGACCGACTCGTACAGGATAACCCCGCACGAGTAGATGTCGCTCCTCACATCCGTCTCGGATGCCCCGCGGGCCTGCTCCGGCGACATGTAACAAGGCGTCCCGAGGACCGCGTTGGCGCGCGTCATCCTGTGCTCGCCTTCCTTGAAGGGACGGGAGAACTTCGAGATCCCGAAGTCGATGAGCTTCACGAAGTCCGTGCGGCCGGCCTTCGAACGGAGAATGAAGATGTTCTCGGGCTTGAGATCGCGGTGGATGATTCCTGCCGCGTGCGCCGAGACGAGGGCGGTCAGGAACTGTCGGGCGATCGGGGCGATCTGGTGAGGCGTGAGATGCCCATGTCGCTGGATCCGCGTGGCCAGCGTCTCCCCGTCGAGAAACTCCATGACCATGTACCGGTCGCCGTTCGCGAGCGATCCGAGATCGAGCACCTCGAGGATGTGATCGTTGCCGATCTCGCCGGCGGCCTGGGCTTCACGTTCGAACCGGCGGATGACGTCTGCGTTGGTCGCAGAATCCGCGTGGAGCACCTTGAGGGCGATGCGACGACGGATGAGGACGTTCTCCCCTTCGTACACCGCGCCCATTCCGCCGGTCCCTATGAGCCGCGTAATACGGTACTTGCCGTCGATGACCTGGCCGGTCTCGAGAAGCATCCAACCTCGAAGGGTAACCGCTTTGGTCCCGCGCTCAAGAGCTACGGCCGCGGACGCCACGGTCCGGAGTGCGGCAAGAGGGTTTGCTATCCCACTAGCTCGCCCCGCCCTGTCTCGAAGGCACATTGTCCCGCGCCGATGGGCGCGTCGGTGTAACATCGGACCCTGTGCGGGTAGTGACGCGGTTTCTCGTCCTCGGCCTCGTTCTCGGGGGGATCGGGGCCACTTCGCTCGATGCGCGAGCGCAGGCGGACGACGATCGTGCCGCGGCCCGCGCCGCCGCGACCCAGGGGCTCCGCGCGCTTCAGGACGGGCGTTACAAGGACGCGCTCGACTTCTGCACACGCGCCGAGGCGCTCATGCACGCGCCGACGCATCTCCTTCTCATCGCCCGCACGCAGGTGAAGCTCGGGCACCTGGTCGAGGCTCAGGAGGCGTACTTTCGCATCGTGCGCGAGACATTGCCGTCCGATTCCCCCCGCGCGTTCTTCGACGCTCAGTCGAGCGCTTCGCAAGAGCAGGCCGCGCTCGCGCCGCGAGTCCCGACGCTGAAGGTCGAGGTCGAGGGGGCGGCCCCCAAGGAAGTGACGCTCATGCAGGACGGGCAGCGCGTGCCTTCGGCGCTCATAGGCCTCGCCCGGCCGATCAATCCGGGCGAGCACACGCTGTCCGCGAAGTCCGCGACGGCGGGGAGTGAGCCCCTCACCGTGACCGTGGGCGAGGGCTCCGCCCAGGTCGTCAAGCTCACCCTGCGGCCCATCGCCGACGTCGCTGGTGCGCCGAGCGTCGCCGTCGACGCGAGCCCGTCGGGCGGGGAGCCCACTCCCGAGCACCCGGCCGAGAAGAGCTCGCACACCGGGATGCGCGTCGGCGGCTGGATCGCCATCGCCGTCGGCGCGGCCGGTCTCGTCGCCGGTACCCTCGCCATCCTCGACAACCGGTCCAACCGGAGCGACGCCAACGCCCTCTGCGGCCCCAGCGGGTGCCCGGACTCGAAGCGGGACCAGATCAACACGTATGACGAGAACGCGAACCAGGAGGCGACGCTCGCCTGGATCTGGTCCGGCGTGGGCGTTGCGGGGATGGCCACCGGCGTGACGCTCCTCTTGATGAGCGGCAAGTCGTCCGCTCCTCCACAGACCGGTGAGGTTCGGCCCTGGGTCGGCCCGCGCGCCGCCGGCATCGCGGTGGCCTTCTGATGAGTGGGCGAGGTCGCCTCCGCTCCGGGCTCGTGGCCTTGTCGCTCGTCGGCTTCGTGATGGCGTGCGAGGGCGAAGCCGAGAGGACGTTCTACAACGACCTGGACGCCACCGACGGGACCGTCGTCGGGGACGGCACGCAGGGCGGGGGCGACAGCGCAGAGGATGGTGGGGGAGACAGCGGCCGCACGCTCGACGCGACAATCGGCCCGACGGGCGACGCCGCGCACGAAGGCGGTGAGGATTCGAGCGGCGATGACGGCGAGACGCACGCCGACGCCGGAACGGACGCGGCGACGGACGCCAGCAGGGACGCGGCGCCGGAGGCCGAAGCGGGTTGCGGGCCCCTCGACACTCCCACCAACTGCGGGGCGTGCGGGACGACCTGCGACTCGACCCATAGCCACGGCGCCGATTGCGTCGGCACCGGGTGCACTTATTCGGGGTGCGCCACAGGCTACGAGGACTGCGACGGGAGCGCGCCGAACACCAACGGTTGCGAGACGCCCATCACGACGCCGACCAACTGCACCGGATGCGGGATCGCTTGTGACACCGTCCACAGCCAGGGCGCCACCTGCGGCGACGGGGGGTGCGCCTACACGGGATGCGCCTCCGGCTACAAGGACTGCGACCCCGCCGCGCCGAACAGCAACGGTTGCGATACGCCGATCACCACGACGACCAACTGCGGCGGCTGCGGGGTCGCGTGCGGCACGCTCAACGTGGCCACGGCGAACTGCACCAGCGGGACCGCGTGCGGATACACCTGCTCGTCGGCGGCGTACTCGAACTGCAACACGTCGGGTTCGAACACCACCGGCTGCGAGTGCCACACCCCCGCCTGCTGCGGCACGGCGTGCCAGGACGTCCATACCAACGGTCCCGCCAGCATCGGTCTGGGCGACTCCTGGTACGACTGCGTGGACGTCGGGACGTACAACGTGACGCAGGCAACCGCCGCGTGCGTCGCGTGGAAGGGGGCAGGCCAGTGCAGCGGGGGGTGGACGTGCACCAACGGGCACGAGACCTTCACCCAGCCCACCATTTGCGACAACGCCTGCACGATGTGCTGGTCTTATGAGACGGTGGGCGGCAGCTACCCCACGACAGCCGGCACGGTGACCGACTGCGGCTGCCCGGGCACGGTGCTCGGGAACTGGCAGTAGGGGTGCTCACACTTGGCCGCGATCGGGCCGGGATGGTAACTGACGGAATCGCCCCGCACGCCGTGCGCGTTCAGCCAGGCAGATGACCCGCCCCTTCGTCCACCGTGTCCTCCGCCCCCGTCGTGCCGCTCCGGCGGACGCCGTCCGACCCACGCGCGCGGAGGTCAACCTCGAGGCCCTTCGCCACAACCTGCGGATCGTGACCAGGCACGCCGCCGGGGCCCGCGTCTGGGCGGTGCTCAAGGCGGACGGGTACGGACACGGCGCGCCCGCCGTGGCTCGCACGCTCGAGCGGGCCCGTGTCGACGGCTTCTGCGTCGCGCTCCTCGAGGAGGGAGTCGAGCTCCGCGAGGCGGGGATCGTCGCGCCCATCCTCGTCATGGGCGGAGACTACGGAAACGCGCACGAGGAAGTTCTGGCGCGCGGCCTCGTGCCCGTCATCCACGACCTCGCTCAGATCGCTCCGTTCGGGCGCCTGGTGCGGAGCGGGGCGGGGGCGGGTCCGATCGACGTGCACGTGAAGATCGACACGGGGATGGCGCGCCTCGGCGTCACGATGCGCGCCCTGCCGGACCTCGTCGCGAAGCTGGCCGAGTGGCCGGAGGTGCGCGTCCGCGGCCTGATGACCCATCTGGCGTGCGCGGATGCGCCGGACGAGCAAGACACGAGGGATCAGCTCGCTCGCTTCGACGAGGCGACGTCTCTCCTGGATCGTCGTGGGGTGCGTCCGGAGGCGCGGCACGCGGCCAACAGCGCGGCGGTCCTTCGCGGGCTCGGCAGGCTCGATGCCGTGCGCCCGGGGATTGCGCTGTTTGGCGTGGCGCCGCGAGTCGGCGGATCGCCCCTGACGCGCGAGCTCAAGGCCGTGATGGGCGTGCGCACCGAGATCGTCGCGATGCGCGACGTCGATGCCGGGGCGCCCGTGGGTTACGGGGCGAGCTGGACGGCCCCTCGCGCATCGCGGATCGCGACGATCCCGATGGGCTACGCGGACGGCCTTTCGCGCCAGCTGAGCAACCGGGGTCACGTGCTCGTGCGCGGGAAGCGGGCGCCCATCGTCGGGGCGGTCTCGATGGATATGACGATGGTGGACGTAACGGACATCGGGGGGGCGACCGAGCGCGACGAGGTCGTCGTGTTGGGCGGCCAGGAAGGGCCTCTCGGCAAAGACACCATCGGGGCCGACGAGGTCGCCGAGCGCGCGGGGACGATCCCGTGGGAGGTGCTGACGAGCGTGTCGCGCAGGGTGCCGAGGTTCTACCGAGAGCCGTAGAGTAGGGCATACAGATGCAGTCCGCAGACTCCTTCCTCGCCGAACTCGACGCGCAGAACCGGGCGGCGCTCGACCGCATCGGTGGTGCGGCGGCGCGCGAACCAGGAGGCGAGATTACGGTCGCCAGGCTGCTCATGCTGGCGCTGAAGAACGAAATCGAGGCGACCGAGTGCGCGGCGAGCTTCATCCCGTCGACACCCGAGATCGACGTCAAGCTCGCGCTCGCCCGCCAGGCGGGGGACGAGGCGAAGCACTACCGTCTCATCGAGAAGCGCCTCGCGGAGCTGGGCGTCGACGCGAGCAAGTTCGAGCCGGGCCCGCGGTCCCCACTGCTCGAGTACCTCCTGTCGCTCGGGACGACCGTCGAGCGCGTCGCCGCGGCGCAGTTCACGCGCGAGGCGCTCGCGGTGGTGCGAAACGACGAGTTCATCCGCTTCTGCGAGAGCAAGGGGGACGCGCAGACCGCCGCGATGTACCGCGACGTCGTCCAGCCCGACGAACGGCAGCACCACGAGCTCGGTAGGCGGTTGCTCCTGCGGCTCGTGACGACCGGCGAGGCGCAGGACGCAGCTCGTCGCGCGGCGAAGGGCACGCTCGATCTCGCCGAGGAGCTGCAGGAGATAGCGAGGATGAAGCTCGGGATCTCGCGCGCGCCGGGGTGTTAGCCCGCCGATGCTCCGGTAAGATGATACGGACGGATGATCGACCGCCTCTGCGAGCTCGCCCATCACAAGACGGTCCTGGCGCTCACCGGCGCGGGACTGAGCACTGAATCGGGCATCCCCGACTACCGTAGCCCCGAGTCGCTGGCGCGATCGCGTCAGCCCATCCACGGGCCGGAGTTCGTCCGGTCCGAAGGGGTGCGCAGACGGTACTGGGCGCGGTCGGCGCTCGGCTGGGAGCGCATGCGACTCGCTCAACCGAATGCGGGGCATCGTGCGCTTGCGTCGCTCGAGCGCGCCGGCGTGGTCGCGGGCATCCTCACGCAGAACGTCGACCGACTGCACCACAAAGCCGGCAGCCGGAGGGTCACCGAGCTGCATGGTGCGCTGGCCGACGTGAGATGCCTCGCGTGCGGCGCCATCGAGGATCGCGATGCGCTGCAGGCTCGCATCCTGGCGATCAACCCGGGGTGGACCTCGCAGGTATTCGCGACCGCCCCGGACGGCGACGCCGAGGTGCGCGCCGATCGCGTCGAGCGCTTCGAAGTCCCGGCCTGCACGCAGTGTGGCGGCGTCCTCAAGCCACGGGTCGTCTTCTTCGGCGACAACGTGCCGCGCGCGACGGTCGACGAAGCGCTCGCCGCGGTGGAGGTGGCGCAGCTTCTTCTCGTCGTCGGCTCGTCGCTAGCCGTCTACTCCGGGTACCGCTTCTTGCTGCGAGCCGTCGATTGCCGCATCCCGATCGCGATCGTCAACCGAGGGCCGGTGCGCGGCGAGGAGCATGCGGTCCTCAAGCTCGAGGCGAGCACGGGCGCGACGTTGCATGCGCTCGCTCACGCCCTCGTGCCGCGCGACTGAGGTCGAGCGCCGCGCTCTTCGCCGTGGCGCCCATTATGCCCGAGGCTGAAATGCGCGGTGACACGGTATTCGTCGTGGCGCTCGCGCTGCGCAGGGCGACGGGGCACACTCCCGAGCGGGGAACGCCGGTCGGGCGTTCAGGGAGACTCTGATGCGGATTTCAAGGTTCGGCTTCGCCGCGCTCGTCGCGCAAAGCGTCGCGACGGTGTGCGCGTGCGGCAGCTCCGACAAGTCGAGTGGCAGCCACGAAGAGGGCGGCCTCGACCTGTCGGAGGAGGCGAGCGGGTCCTCGGGCGGTGGCTCGGTCGCGGCGCCGCCCATGGCTTGCGGGGGCGAGGCGTGCGGCGGCTGCTGCGACGTCGCTCAGACTTGCCAGCCCGGCAACACGAACACGGCGTGCGGAGCCTCGGGCGCCGCTTGCGAAGACTGCGCGCAGGCGGGCGGGACGTGTATGGGCGGCGGATGCGCCGGAACGTCGACGACCTTCGGGAGCTCGAGCTCCGGCGGCCACGGGAACAACGGCTCCAGTTCCAGCTCCAGTGGAGGGTTTCCCTTGTTCGACGCTGGGGTTTTCCCCGTGCCGGACGCCGGCGAGACCCGCGGTGGACGTGACGGCGGGCGGGACGCTGGACACGTCGACGTCGACGGCGGAAGCCCGGACAGCGGGGGCATCGTCCCTGACGCAGCCAGCGGGAACGACACCGGGGTCGCCGACGCGGGCAGCTCGAGCGCCGACGCCGCGGATGCGGGGGACGCGCCGCAATAGCGCCGCGAGTGTCCGGGCGCCGCAACCTCGATGGGTTCCCGCGCCAATCAATGGACGGTTGCTAGTCTTTGTTACCCGCTTCGGCGGCGTGCTTCTGGATCGTGGCCATCGCGGCGTTGACCGCGGCGCCCATGAATTCGCCGGAGTGCTCCGTCACCCACCCGAGCGACCCCTCTCGTCCGCGGTTGGCGCCGTTGAACCTGGGGAGCACGTGCCGCGCGAAGAGCTCGTACGACCTCTTGGTGGCCTCGAACGACGCCCAGTTGTGGGCGAGGAGGAGGAACGCGCCGAAGTGGCCCTGCTTCTGCTCCAGCTTCTCGATCTGCATAATGGCATCGTCCGGTGTTCCGACGGCGGCCCGTCCCGACGAGACCATCCGGTCCACGATGTCCCCCTCGCCGTCGATCCCCTGCAGCGTGAGAGGGCTTATCCTCGAGAAGTAGTCCACCCACTTGTCGATTCCGAAGCGGACGTCCTTGCGCGCCTGCTCGCGCGTCTCGGCCAGATGCATCGGGCCGACGAGCCTCAGGCGGCTCGGGTCCATCTTGCCCCCGCGCTTGGCGGCGACCTCGTTGGCTACGCGCCAGTTGACGTCGAGCGCGTCGTAGCCCTGCGCGACGGTCGCCGCGACGCACAGCATGCCGAGGCCGTACTTTCCGGCGGCCTTTCCGCCCGACGGCGTGACCGAACTGGCCACGGCGACCTCGGGCATCGGCTGGGTGTAAGGCAGAAGCTGGCAGCGCGCGCCGCGAAGGTCGTACCACTCGGTCTTCTCGGTCACCGTCTCGCCGCGCATCAGGCGCAAGACGACGTCGAGGCCCTGCATCATGCGGTCGCGCTGCTGGGCGACGTCGATGCCGAGCATGAAGGCATCCGAGGGCAAGAGCCCAGGGCCCACGCCGAACATCACGCGCCCGCGCGTCATGTGATCGAGCTGGATGATGCGGTCGGCCAGCATGAGCGGGTTGTGGTACGGCAGACTGACGACGCCCGTCCCGAGCTTGATGCGGCGCGTTCGCATCGCCGCCGCCGCGATGAAGAGCTCGGGCGACGAGATGATCTCGAAGCCGCCCGAGTGGTGCTCGCCGATCCACGCCTCGTCGAAGCCGATTCGGTCGAGGAACTCCACGAGCTCGAGGTCGCGGTGCAGGGCCTCGGTCGGGTCTTCGTCGAGAGGATGGAACGGCGCGAGGAAGATCCCTGCGCGCAGCTTGAAGGGTCGGGTCATTGGGGGCCGCCAGGATCGCACGAAACGGGTCGTTCCGTGACCCGGGCGACGGGCCGGGGCTTCAAGCCAAGGCCGTGGCACGGCCCATCAGTTGGTGGTGGCGGTGATCGAGAAGTCGGTAAATTCGAACGTGGCGTAACCGCCGCCCGTCTCGCAAATCTCGACCCCGAAGCAGATCTGGTTCAGTGGTGCCGTAGCGGGGATCCAGCTCTGCTCGATGGCGTACTCGAAGAACGCGCGGATATTCACGGTACCGTAAGTGAAATTCTGGTTCGCCACGAAAGCGATGTAGTGGCCGCCATTGCCGTTGTCGGCCTCGTAGTACACGTCGTAGTTTCGATTGTCCAAGGGCACCGCCGTCATCAGCTGGGTGCCGGACGGTACCTGCTGGTAGTTGTCGACCCAGATCATGATTTCAGTCGTGCCCGGGCCATCAATCGCATTCGAATTCAAGAATATATCGTACGCGTCGTCGTACCTCCCCATGTGGGGGCTCGTCTCGGCGAATGTGCTCGTGATCGAGCTGAACGAGTTGATCGGTACGCCCGTTCCGTTGCCGGCCCCGCCGGCTGAAAAGTCCATCTGGACATCGGGGTACGATTTGACGAGAGGCGTATTGGGCTCTTGCGCGACGACGCTCCAGCTATTGTATGAGCACGCGGATAGGGTTTGTAGACCCGGACCTGCATCGGTGTTCCACACGTCGTTGCGGATCCAATAGCCGCCGATACTCAGCTCGCCTTCCGGGTCGGACAGGGTGTAGGCGGCGCCGGCGTCCGTGCACACCGACGAAGAGTCGACCCCATCGCCTCCCGAGCTGCTCCCGGCCCCATCGTTGTCTCCCGAATCGCCGGCGCTGGAGCCCGTCTCCTCGCTGCCCATGGCGTCCACCGACGCGTCGGCGCCGCGCGTTCCCCCGGCGTCGTCGGTTCCGTTGTCGACAGACTCAACGGCGGTCACGCGCTCGGTGGCGCAGCCGCCCACGACACATGCTGCGGCCCACAGAGTCGCGCCAAGCGCTTGCCACCTCCCGGACGCCGTCATGCTCAGTGTCTCCTGACGATCCCCATGGCGTAGGCGCTGGGTTGGCCCTTCATGGCTCAAGAATCTCAGAGACCGACCAGGACGCCCAGAGACGCCCCGATCGACGGAGCCCCCGCGCTGCCGGCGTCTCTGCCCGCGATGACCACGATGGGCTGCGGGTCGAGGAACACCGCCGCGAGGTCGGCCGTCAGCGCGACGCGTGAGCCGACCCGCGCCAGTCCACCGATGCCGGCGCACCACAGAAACGACACGACGTCGCCGCTGGCCCCGCGGTAGGGGGGGACCGCCGAGCCGTCCGTGTGCAAGTCGAATCCGCCCGCCCCGAGCCATCCGTAGACCCCCAGAGGCTTTGGCTCCGAGGCCCAGCCCACCGCGAGCGCCGCCAGCTCCTGGCGGATGGTCGCGCGGCCTGCCGTCGCGTGCAGCTCGGGTCCGACGAGCGGTCCGGCCACCGTCACGCGAGCGAACAGTGGACCGACACCGTGCGAGAAGCTGGCCGTCGGGCCGACCGCGAGCCCGATTCCGCTCAGCCCGTGGAGCGCGAGGGCACCGAGGCCCAGAGCGCTGCCCTGAAGGAGGGGAGTCGCCGGCGCTGCGGGTAGCGCGGGCGCGATCCATTTCATGACGTCGTTGGGAGCGGATATCGGCGGTTCCGAAGGCGGTCCCTTGGCGGCCACTTCCAGCAAGCTCGCGCGAAGCAGCTCGAGCGCGCGGATGGCGAGGACGGCCGTGGCGTTCGGGCCTGCGCCGACCTCGAGGCGACGCACGACCGTCTTGCCCGTGAGATGGTCGCTGATCCAGACGTCGGCGAACGCGCCGTTCGGCGCGCGGTTCATCGCGACGGTGGCAAAGCTCGACGTGCTCGGCGCCGCGTCCTCGACCTCGGATCGGGGATCGCCGGGGGCGCGGTCGACCTCGACCACCTCGAAGCCGGCATCGAGTAGCTCCGCGCGCACGCGTGTGCTGGCTTCGCGCAGGAAGGGGTCGCTCGACGAAGAGCGCACGAGTGCCACTTTGGAACGCGGGCCGTCGGCTCGTCCACTCGCCTCGACGGCGACGGGCACGATGATGATGAGGCTCGCCAGGAGTAGCCGGCGACTCATGGCTCCGGCAAGCGGTCGTGCGCGTAACCCGCGTGCGCCCCGTGGGGGAAGCGCCGCAGGTATTCCTTCGCGACCGAGCGCGCGCCGGCCGTGTCGCCCGACTCCACCAGTGCCACCAGCTTTCGACCGAGCGCCTCCGCCGCGAACGAGCCCCCGGGAGACTCCGCGAGGTACGTGTCGTACCAGCGAATCGCTTCGTCGCGAGAGCCGCCGTCGTCCGCCATTCTCCCCAGGACGAACGCCGCCCCGCGAGCCTCGGCGGACCCGGCAAAGCGTGATCGCTCCGCCAGCAGCCCTCGCTTTGCGAGCACGCGGTCGTGCAGGTATCGGGCGGCGTCCGCAAGGGCGACGACATCGGCCAAGGGCCCGCGGCTCAGCGCGACGTCGGTGCCGCGTGCGTCGGCGGCCTCGACGACGCCACGGAAGTTTCCGTCGGCGAGCATCTCGGACCAGGTCGGCAGTGGGCGCGGCGTTGGATGGACCTGCGACGGCTCCTCCGCCGGACGGACGGCCGGCCCCGCGACGGGAGGGTCCGCGAGGGGCAGGGGGGCCAGCAGTGGAGAGAGCTTCGCTTCGCCGGTGCCCGCGCGGGCGACGAGCCGCTGACCCGCGGCCACACGAAGGCCGTCCGGCAGGGAGGGGCCCCGAACGATGACGCTCCCGTCGTGCAGGCTCAGGTCGAGCTCCTCGCCGGCGGTCGACCAGCCGACGTCGAAGGCCGTGCCCGTCACCTCGATGGTGTAAGGCCCCGCGGCCACCGTCCAGCGGGCATGCGGCCGGTGCACCACGCGCGCCTGGAGCACCCCGGCTCCCAGGACGACGCGCGCGCCGTCGCCGGTGACCTCGGCCACTCGACCCTTGCTGCCGGGCCCGAGATCCACCTCGGTCCCGTCCGAAAAGTGCATCCCGACGGCCCCGCCGGATGGCGCGACGCCGAGCCACGGTCCGTCCGCCACCACGGGCCCCGCGACGCGGTACTCGAGCTGCGCCGGCCTCCGCTCGAGGACGACACCGACGACGGCCGCGAGGGCCAGGGTCGCCGCCAGCAGCAGGAGCCTCCGCGCCGTCGACGGCGGCCGCGCGCGTTTCGTCAGAGCCGAGAGCAGTCGCTCGCGCCCGGCCGCGTGGCGAGGCTCGTCGATCCGCTCGTCGAGCTGCCGCGCGACGCGCGCGAGGTTTGCCGCGCCCCGCTCGTAAAGGTCGCCACCCTCGACGGGAGTCATGCCTCACCCTCCAGGTACGGGGCGAGCAGCGGATCGGACGCCGCGAGCAGGTTCACGCGCCGAGCCGCATCGGCCACGCGCCTCTTGGTCGTCGCGAGAGAGCAGTCCAGCACCGCCGACAGCTCCGCCAGATCGAGCCCTTCGACGTAACGGAGCACGAACACCGTGCGGCGCTCGTCGCTGACGCGATCGAGCATCTTGTAGAGGCTTCGGACGGCCGCGCGAGGTTCGTCCCATTCGTCCGCGGCGAGTGCCTCGGGTTCAGCGACGACGCCGTCGTCGGAGAGAAGCAGCCAACGCTTGGCGCGGCGCCGCCGGAGCTCGCTCTTCGCGACATGGAGCGTGATGCCGATGAGAAAGCTACGTAGCGCGGTCGGGTCGCGCAGCGAGTCCAGATCGCGAAAGAGCCGCAGGAAGGCGTCCTGGATCCCGTCCTCCACGTCGACGGGGCCGAGCATCCGACGCAGCATGCCGCGCACGAGGGAGGCGTAGCGATCCCACATCCGGCCGGCGGCGCCTGGCTCCCTCGCCAGGACCGCCGCGACGAGCGCGGCATCGTCTTCCGGCCGTTCCCTGCCGGGCGACACGATCCGCAGCCGCGTCAGCGGCCTATTTTCAGCGAATCCGAGCACGCGCGCCATGTCCCCAATGGAGCGTAGGCGCACCCGAGGGGGAAGGTGGCTCAAATATTCGCTCTCGACGCTAACCTGACGCGATGACGAGTCCTCCATGACGACCGGCCCTTCCCCGGAACGCTTCGACACCATCGTCGTCGGGGCGCGATGTGCGGGTGCGCCCCTTGCGATTCACCTCGCCCGCGCGGGCCAGAAGGTCCTCCTCCTCGACGCGGCGAAGCTGCCCAGCGATCACCCTCTCTCGACGCACTTCGTCCCGCCGATCGGCGTCGAGTGGCTCGACGACCTAGGCGTCGGGGACGAGGTGCGCCGCCTGTCGCCTCCAAGCCGCGTCATGCGCATGGATCTCGCCGGCGTGCGGCTGGACGTTGCGTTCAAGAACGGGAGGGCTGGCCACTGCCTCCGGCGGTTGCACCTCGACCGACTCCTGCAGGAGGCCGCCGCGAAGGCGGGCGCCATTCTCCGGGACCAGACCAAGGTCGTCGATCTGATCCGCGAGGACGGCCGCGTGGTCGGGGTCGAGGCAGTCCATGCCGGCGCGACGCACCGGTTTCGTGCCGCCGTCGTCGTTGGCGCCGACGGTCGTCACTCCACCGTGGCCGATCTGGCAGGCGCCAAGGAGTACCTCGGGTACGACATCCCTCGGTTCGGCTACTGGGCGTACTGGCCCGCCCCGCCCGCTTGGACGCAAGACCCGAGCTTCCGCGACTTCGACGCATACATCGGCTTCGCCGAGGGCGGCACGCTCCGGATCGTGTTCCAGACCGACGCCGATCTTCTCATCATGGGCGTCCTTCCCTTGATGTCGGAGCTCCCTTCGTGGAAGGGCCGCTACGACGCCGCCTACCTCGAAGCGCTGTGCTCGTGGCCGGCGACGGCGCCGCTCGTCGAAGGCAATCAGCGCGAGGGCAAGCTCCTCGGCCTTCTCTCCGCTCGATGCTTCTTCCGTGAGGCGGCGGGCCCCGGCTTTGCCCTCGTGGGTGATGCCGGGCTCCACAAGGATCCGACGCCGGGGCTCGGGATCACCGACGCGCTGCGCGACGCCCGCAACCTCGGCCGCGCCATCCTCTCCGGGGGAGACGAGGCTCTCGTCCGCTACTGGCGTCGGCGCGACGTCGACTCGATCGATCTCTTCTGCTTCGCCGGCGACATGAGCGACCCGAGCTACCTCAACCCCCTCAATCAGCTGTTCTTCGAGAAGGCCCGGCACTCCCCGGCGTTGATGGCGCGGCTCGCCGCCCAGGCCGATCGCGAGCTATCGCCCTACGACGTCGTGTCGCCCGGAACGGTCCTCGGGTGGGTGATCGGCGCCGCGCTCCGGGGACGCCTCTCCGTCGTCCCGAGCTTCTTCGCGGCCGCAAGACGTGGCGCGAGGGCCGCACGGGCCCGCCGCGAGCGGGTGGGGCTGCTCGAGGGTCTCTAGTCGTTCAAACGGCGAAGCGGCGGGGACCCTTCACGGGTTGAGCAACGTGGAAGCGATCTCCACGTGGGTCGTCGCCGTCGCCTTCGATCCGGACGGATCGGTGACGACCACCGCGATGTCGAGCGGCTTGCCGAGAAACTGCTTGTAGTCGATTCCCTCGTTGTCCAGCTGGTAGCGAATGCCATAGAGCTTGCAGTAACCCCCCTCGTCCGGAGCGTACGTGAAGGCCAGCGTCGTCGGCGGGATGGGCGTGTTCGTCCCTGGTTGAAGGCCGGAGATCTTGGTGACCGATCCGGCCTGCTTCAGGTTCTTCATGCGCGTTGCGATCCAGATGTGATGGCCCCCCTGGGGCCCCGATTCGGCCTGCAAGACCTGCCCTGGTTTGAGCGGCACGTAGTAGGCCTGTCCGGTGCCCACCTGCAGATCGGGCGCACCCCCATGGCTTGGTTTGCACCGGTCGGGCGCGTTCGTCGGCCAGTTGCTGGCATAGGACTCGAGGCGCCCGACCGGCACTTCGGAGGACTGGCAAGCCCCCATGATGCACGTTGCCGGCGCGGTGCACGTCGGACCGCTGAGCGGCCCCGGAATCTTGCTCGCCCCGCGTGCCACGGGCGGGTAGACGATGCATCGCGCTTCGAGTGCGACGCGCAGAAGCGCGCTGTGGCCGGGAACGAAGTGCGTGGACGAAAGGCGGGTGAAAAGCGGCTGAGTGCCCGGATCGCCGATCGCCTCGATCGCGACGTCGACCTTCGCGGCGCCCTTGCCCGCGCCGGAGATCGTCTTCTCCCACGGTTGCGGAAAGCCGACGCGCGAGCCGTGCGGCGGTTGAATCCGCTCGTCGTCCACGACCGCGCCCGCGACGCGAATCACGACGTGAAGGGCGAAGAGGACGCCGCCCATCGGTTCGCTCTGGATGCCGACGACGACCTGCGTCGCGTCGCGCGATCGGCAGCCGGCGAGGGCCCAGCAGAGAACGACGCCCGAAGAAAGCCCGCTCCATACTGCACGACCGCGGGCCCGCATCCGACCCACATACATCGCACGGCCCAACGCAAATCGCGCTCCAAGGGGAGAGGCAATCCTCCGTACCGCGGCTGGCAGTCCGGTGCGTGCCAGGCTGGGCCACGCCAGGGTTGCCGCGTCATGGACGGCCGAATCGGTGGCACCGGCACGCCTGCCAAGGCGAGGGATTTCAACGACATGCTCTCACCCCAGGACTTGGCCCGAAGGATGCTGGGCGAGACATGCCTAAGGGAGCGTGTCTGCCCGGCGAGCGTGCGGCACGGGGCGTCAATCATGAACCGATCGAAACTCGCTTTGAGCGTCGCGACCGCCGTTTCGGCGGTGACTTTCGCGGGGGAGCGTCCGGCGTCGGCGTGTGGCGGCTGCTTCCACCCGCCCTCGCAGACCGTCACCGACATCACCGACGAGCGGATGCTGCTCGCGGTGTCCGCCACCCAATCCACGCTCTACGATCAGATCGAGTACTCTGGATCGCCGACGTCCTTTGCATGGGTGCTGCCCATTCACGGCACGGTGACCGTCGGCCTGAGCGCCGACGTACTGTTCGATTCGATCGACTCGTTGACCGCCACACAGATCATCCCGCCGCCTCAGAATTGTCCGTCGCCGAACTGCGCGTTCAACGCGCCGCAAGGGCCGGGCGGCGCCAGCCTGAGCCTCGCTGCCGGTGCGGCCGACGCCGGCGTCGTGCAGGTGCTCACCCAAGCGAACGTCGGCCCGTACCAGACCGTGCAGCTGCACTCGACCGACTCGAGCGCGCTCGACGCCTGGCTGACCCAGAACGGCTACAACATCCCCGCCGCCGTTCAACCGATCCTCGCCGCCTACGTCAGCGAAGGCTTCGACTTTCTGGCGATGAAGCTGCTACCCGATCAGGGCGTTCAGGCGATGCGCCCGGTGCGTGTGACGACACCCGGCGCCTCGCTCAGCTTGCCGCTGCGCATGGCGTCCGTCGGCACGGGCGCCATCACGGGCATCACGATCTGGGTAGTCGCCGACGGCCGTTATGAACCGCAGAACTTCGCGTACTTTCACATCGACGACAGCCAGCTCGTTTGGGACTGGAGCACCAACCTCAGCAATTACACGACGCTCCGCGTGCAAGAGGAGGCGAACCTCATGAACGCGGGATGGGAAATCGAGAGCTCCATCGGTCTCAACGAGCAGGTCATCACGAACGTCATCATGAGCGGGGGCCAGTACTACGGAAACGGCCTGGCCTCGAGCTCACCCATCGATGCCACGCAAGACTATCTTCCGGTCGGGGATCCGGACGCGGGGGCCGGCGACGGCGGCGGCGCCTACGAGAGCGCCGAGCAGGTGCGCGACGACGACATCACCGCGCTCTTCGCGGGGTTGACCGGACCTACGATTCGCGTCACGCGCATACGAAGCGACATCGCGCAGACCGCAATGACCTCGGATTTCGTCCTGGAGGCCGCCGCCGATCAGTCGGACCTGTCGAACGTCCGCAACATCACGCAGAGCGTGAACCTGACGTGCCCCATCTACTCCGGCTGCAACGTCGTCGGCACCGGAACGCTCGCGCAAGCGCAGGCGAGTGTGGGCGACGGAGGCACCGAGCTCGATGCCACGCTAGCCGAGGCCGAGGGAGGCGCCGGAGGCGGGCCAAGCGTATCCGCCCCGAACCCGGGCGCGACCAACGGGGGGGGAGGCGGAGGCTGCGCCGCCTCCGCGCAGGGCGGCGCGGGTTCTCGCGTGGGCTTTGGCGCCCTGGCAGGCATTCTGGGCCTCCTCGTGGGCCGTTCGATCCGAATGCGGCGCCGGCGTTGACCCGCCCCCGTAGCGCCCATCGGCGCCCCGGAGCGCTCGCGAAGTCCTACGCCAGCAGCAGCACCATCTCGTACGCCCCGCGCTCGGCGTACACCCCCGCTCTGTAGAAATCGATCACCTGCCTTTTCATCACGAACCCGGCCGCCTCGTACAGCGCCACCGCGGCCTGGTTCCCCGTCCCCACGTGAAGGACGACGCGTCTCAACCCGTACCCCCGCGCCCCCGCCACGCACGTGTCGAGCAGCGCGCGCCCCGTCCCCTGCCGCCGGTCCTTTGACGCGACCGCGAGCCCGTGGACGTAGAACGAGAGCGCCCGCGCGCTCGCCGCAACGAACCCGAGGACCCGCGTCGAGTCGTCCGCCCGTGCGACCCAGATATGGACGCCGGCCTGAAGGCCGAGCGGGATGCTCGAGTACGGGAAGACGTCCGCGTCGATCGCCATGCACTGCGCCAGGCCGACGAGATCGGTCCGCATCAGCGGAAGAACCGCCAGGGCGCGCGTGCCGTCAATCATGGGCCAACCTCGGAAGTATAGCTCCCTGCTAGACTGCCGCGCGCCGTGGCCGAAACAGCAGGCGACCCGCCCGATACGACGGTCCTCGCGCGCCTCGCGGGGATCGTCGACGGGATCTACGCGCCCTTCGTCGGCTTTTTCGACGATCTCGGCACGACCGTCATCCTCGGCGGCGAGGCCCTCTCCTGGGTATTTCGGCCGCCGTTCCGGCTCTCGCAGTTTCTCCTCGCGTTCGAGTTCGTCGGCGCGGGGTCCACGTTCATCGTCGGGCTGGTCGGTCTGTTCACGGGCATGGCGTTCACCGTCAGCTCGATCGTGGCGTTCCGTCAGTTCTCGGCGGAGGGCATGGTCGGCGGCGTCGTGGCGCTGGCGCTCGCGAGGGAGCTCGCGCCGGTTCTCACGGCCGTCGTCGTCACCGCGCGCGCCGGAAGCACGATGGCCAGCGAGCTCGGGAACATGCGCGTCACCGAGCAGATCGACGCGATAACGACGATGGGCGTGAGCCCCGTGCAGTACCTCGTCGTCCCGCGCGTCGTCGCGACGACGCTGCTGCTACCGCTCCTCGCCACGTGGTTCGCCGTCGCGGGCCAGGCGGGCGCGTATCTGGTCGCCGTCATCTGGCAGGGGATCGATCCGGGGATCTTCTTCTCCAAGATCCAGCAGTTTTTGTCGCCCCACGACCTGACGATGATGGCGACCAAGAGCGTCGTGTTCGGCTTCGTGGTGAGCCTCATCAGCTGCAAGAAGGGCTTCTACGCCTCCGGGGGCGCTCGCGGCGTCGGGGAAGGCACCGCCAAGGCCGTCGTGACCAGCGTCGTGGCTACGTTCGCCCTCGACTATGTCCTGACGACACTGATGACCGAGCTGTAAAGCGGGGCGGGTTCCTGTAGGATGACCGCCCCCTTTACGAGAGGTGGCCGTGGACAAGGCACGCAACGATCTGAGCGCAGCGGTCCCCAAGTTTTGCCTGGCTTTGGAGGAGCACCGCCGCACCGTGGATGGCCGGGTGCGAACGTCTCAAGAGATGCTCGCGGCGTTCTTCCCGTACGACGAGAAGAGCTGCACCGACAAGGTCTTCAAGCACCTGCCGAACGACGTGCGCGGGCCGATCGTGGCGGCGTGGGGCATCCGCGGGCTCAAGGCGGCGCTGCGCGACACCGACGACAAGGTGCAAAGCGTCGTGCACGACGCCCTCGTCGCCGGGGACATCGACCACACGTCGTTCGAGGACGCGCTCTCGCCCGAGACGCTCGTCCGGTGGCTGTCCCTCGCGGACCTGTGGGCGTTCTGGCGCGGCGGAAAGCTGACGAAGCCGGCGATCCAGAAGGCGCTCGGAACGGCGTACGAGCTTTACCTCTTCGACGGGCGCTGGTTTCTGGACACGATCCAGTCGAAGGGCGGCGCCCTCAAGGGGACGGACGTTCTCGCCGAGGGGCTGACGAAGGACGAGCTGACGGGGTGGATCAAGCGCATCGCGGAGACGGGAGACGGATCGCCGAAGGGTGTCGTCGCGGCTCTCGGATGGGACAAGATCGTCGCGAAGACGTCGAACGAAGTGCTGGTCGCCGTGCTCGACGCCATCGTCGCGAAGGTGGGCCTGGCCACGACGCCGACGAAGCACGACTCGAAGCCTCCCCCGGGGCAATCGCCTCAGAGCGAGCGTCCGCCGGACGATCGCGCGTGGTCGAAGCCGCCCACGGCCCCGGAGGCGCCGGGGTCGGAAGAGGCCATCAACGTCGTCCTCGAGGACGAGCTCCTCGTCAACCCCGGCCTGGAGGATGTCGAGGAGGACGACGGCGGAGCGACGCAGATCAAGACCCCGGCCGATCTGCCTCCGGCCCTCGGGCGTGGGCGAAAGTGACGCTCAGCTGAGCGCGAGCATCCGGTCGATGGGTGTGCGCGCGCGGGCGATTAGATCCGGCTTCATCTCGATCCGGGGCGTGAGGTCGCGGAGCGCCAGGTAGACCTTCTCGAGCGTGTTCTTTCGCATGAAGGGGCACTCGTTGCAGGCGCAGTTGGCGTCGGGCGGGGCGGGGATGAAGGTCTTCGCCGGCGCCTGGGTCTGCATCGCGTGCAGGATGCCCGGCTCGGTCACGACGATGAATTCGTTGGCGGGGCTCGACACGGCATACTTGAGGAGCGCCGTCGTGGAACCGATGTAGTCGGCCAGGGCGAGCACCGGCTCCTCGCATTCAGGGTGCGCGATGACGAGCGCCTCCGGGTGCCGCTCCTTCAGGCCGGTGAGCTTTCGCAGGCTGAAGGTCTCGTGCACGATGCAGGCCCCCTGCCAGAGGACCATCGGGCGGCCGATTTTCTTCTCCAGATAGCGGCCGAGGTTCTTGTCGGGGGCGAAGAGGACGGTCGTTCCCTCGGGGATGCTCCGGACGATCTTCTCGGCGTTCGAGGAGGTGACGATGAAGTCGGAGAGCGCCTTCACCTCCGCCGTGCAGTTGATGTAGCTGACCACGACGGCTCCCGGGCTGCGCGCGCGGTGCATCGCGATCCACTTGGCGAATCTGTCCGCCGGGCAGCCCGACGCCAGCGAGCATCCGGCCTCGAGATCCGGCAGGACGACGATGCGGCCGGGGTTGAGGATCTTCGCTGTCTCTGCCATGAAGTGCACGCCCGCAAAGCAGATGACGTCCGCCTCCGTCTTCGCCGCTGCCTGCGCGAGCTGAAGCGAGTCGCCGACGAAGTCAGCGACGTCCTGGATCTCGCTCTCCTGGTAGTAGTGCGCCAGAACGACCGCGCGGCGCTCCCGCTTGAGGCGTCCAATCTCCTCCTCGAGGTCGAGGGAGGGGTGTACGGCGGCGCTGGCTGCGGCGACCATGCCCGGGAAGTTAGGGCCGGCTGCCGGACCCGTAAAGGCGGGGCCCGCTCAGGGCTTTGCGAGGAGCCTCGTGGCGACGTGGCTGCCCAGCTTGTCGCTCATCAGCTTGGCGACGAAGCTCTCGAGCTGCTGGCGTTCGGAGTCGTCGGCGAACTTGAAGCGGATTCCCATTCCGGCGGGGTGACTTTCGGTAGCCCCGGCTTCGTCCACCGTCCACATCACCTCGCCCTGAAGCTGCAGCTGGTCGGGCTGGCCGGGGATCGACAGGACGAAGACGAATCCGGTGCCGACGTCGAGTGGTTTGCTCGTCCGGATGAAGGTGCCGCCTTTGGAGATGTTCTTCGCGTAGTCCGCAAAGAACGTGTTCATTCGCTTGTAGTCGACACGCAGCGCGATCGCGTGCCGTGGCGCGGCACGCCGGTCGTCTTCGGGATCGCCCCCGACTGTCGCGATCGTGACGTCGTCGTCCTCGGGGGGAGTCATCCTCGCCTGCCAACTTACCACGGGGCGCCGCAAGGATAGGATAAGCTCACACCCGATGCTGCCCGAAAAGATTCAGGCCTTTCGCGACACGATCTCCGAGATTCCTGCGCGCTTTCGGACCAGCGCACGCGTGATGGCCCAGAGCGGCCTACTCTTCGAGTTTCATCTCTCGGGTCTGCGGGCGGCCGCGAGCGCGGCGGTGGCGGGCTCTCGCAATCCGTCACTCATCTTCAGCCTGCACGCGGCCAATACCCCCGACAAGACAGCGATTCTCTGGCGCGACCGGCGTCTCAGCTTTGCAGAGCTCGACGAGCGGATGAACCGCGCCGGCGCGGGGCTCAAGCGCCGCGGCATCACGCGCGGGTCGAGCGTCATCATCATGATGCGCAACCGCCCCGAGTTTCTCGAGGTGCAGGGCGGAGCAGGGCGGTTCGGTGCGGCCGCCGTGAGCGTCTCGTGGCGGTCGACGCCAGCCGAGCTCGTCTACCTCGCGCAGCACTGCGGCGCGAAAGCGATTGTCTTCGAGGCCGACCTCTGGCACACGGTCGAGCAGGCGAAGAAGAACCTGCCGGCGCTCTCGGACCGCGACCTCATCGCCGTCGGCGCGGACGTTCCCGGCTGCAGCAGCTACGAGAACGACTTCCTGGCAGCCCGCGGGGCGGCTCCGCTCGCGATGGACAAGGGCGCCGAGGAAGACGCCGCGGTCGTCATCTACACCTCGGGGACGACGGGGAAGCCCAAGGGCGCCGTGCGCAAGTTCCCCAAGGACGCGACGTATGCCGCGATGCAGTTCATCGGAGAGACGCCGATGCGCTCGGACGACGTGCACCTCGTGACGTGTCCCCTCTACCATTCGACCGCGTTCGGCTTCCTCGTCTTCAACGCGATCCTGGGGGGGACGGCGGTGCTGATGGACGACTTCAAGCCCGAGGGCTTCCTCGAGCTCGTCGAGCGCCACGGCGTCACCACCACGGCGGTCGTGCCGACCATCCTCCACCGCGTCATGTCTCTCGATCCGTCCGTACTCGCCAGGCACGACGTGCGATCCATGCGCGGCATCTTCACCGTCGGCGCCCAGCTCCCCGCGCCGCTCGGCAGCCAGGTCATGGACTATTTCGGCGACGTGCTCTTCAACTGCTACGGGGCGACCGAGCTCGCGCTCGTCACGATGGCGAAGCCCGAGGATCTACGCGCGGCGCCGGGGACGATCGGCAAGGCGCTCCCGGGCAACGAGGTTCGCCTCCTCGACGACGGCGGACGAGAGGTCGCGGTCGGCGAGGTGGGGGAGCTCTACGCACGCAACAAGATGCTCGTCGCCGGTTACCACAACGACGCCGAGGCCACGCGCTCGAGCATGAGGGACGGTTTCTTCAGCGTGGGTGATCTGGCCCGCCGCGACAGCGAAGGGCGCTTCTTCATCGAGGGCCGGAAGAGGGACATGATCATTTCGGGTGGGGTCAACGTGTACCCGGCCGAGGTGGAGGCGGCGATCGAGGGTCACCCGGCCGTGGCGGAGGTCGCGGTGGTGGGCGTGGAGGACGCGGAGTGGGGCGAGCGCGTGCGAGCCTTCGTCGTGCGCCGCACTGGCACGACCTTGGACGAAGGGCTGCTCAAGGTGTGGTGCAGAGAGCGGCTCGCGGGGCCGAAGGTACCGCGCGACTTCGTGTTCCTCGACAGTCTGCCAAGGAATCCGACGGGCAAGGTGCTGAAGCGGGAACTACGGGTTCACAAGTGATTCTGACGAAGAGCCTCGCTTTGTCGTGACCAAGCGAAGGCTGCCGGTAAGTGAGGCTCGCTCTGTCACAACCAAGCGAAGGTAGCCGGCGAGTGAGGCTCGCTTTGCCACAACCAAGCGAAGAAAGCCGGTGAGTGAGGCTCGCTTCGTCGTGACCAATCGAAGGTCGTCGGCGAGTGAGGCTCGCTTTGTCATGACCAAGCGAAGGTAGCCGGGGAGCGAGCTTCAGTCGTGGCCTCGCGAGGCGAGGGTTCAGAGGACCGACGGACGTTGGCTCGCGAGCTTCGCTGAGGAGCGGGGACCTGAGTCAAGGAGGCGCGGGAGCTCGCGAAGGGACCGCGTGGAGGGAGTGGCCGGTCCGGATCCCGAGCTTCCCTCCCCGCCGAGAGAGCTCCGAGAGTCGACGACCCTGCGAAAGGACCGCATGATCGAACGAAAGAAGGGAGCCAGCGAGCGGGAAGGGCTTCGGACCGGAACCCGCGCACGTCCCCGCGACCTTCACGAGCGGGGATCCGAGCGGAGGTGATCCGCGTTCATTGCGGAGGAGCCGGGCCGCGAGCGAAGGGGGCGGCGGCGCGTGCGATCCGAAGCTCGATGCGTGGAGCGATCATCGTCCTTGGTGCGCGTCGCTCGGACATCGGCTCCACGGTGATTCTGACGCGTTGCAACTTGCACTTGGGCGACGAAGAGGAGAGCCTTCTTCGAGAAGCAGGAGCAGAACTTTCTGCGGGGAGATAACTATGGCCGCCCATCGCGGGATTTCCTTTCCATGCTGGGCGTTCGCGGGTCTCGCCGTCGCGCTCGGGGTCCCCTCGGGCTGCGGCTCGAGCGGCGGATCCACGTTCACCGCACACGGCAACGGCAGCAGCGGCGCCGGCAACCTCTCGAACCTCGGGAATCTCGACGACTCCGCCGACGGCGGCGACGGTGGACCGCCCCCACCTCGGTGCATCGTCGCGACCCAGCAGTGCGTGGACACCAGTTGCAGCGGCGGCGGAGCGACGACGATCAGCGGCGTCGTCTACGACCCGGCCGGCAACAATCCTCTCTACGGCATCGTCGCGTACGTACCGAGCGTACCGCCGTCGCCCATTACGCTCGGCGCGCAATGTCTGTCGTGCAACGAGCTCTACACGGGAATGCCGATCGCCTTTGCGGTAACGGATCCGGCAGGGCATTTCACGATCAAGGGAGTACCGGACGGCAAGAACATCCCTCTCGTCATTCAAGTCGGCAAATGGCGCATGCAGTACACGATTCCCAATGTGTCCAAGTGCGCGGACAACGATGCCTCGGCTCTGCTCGCCACCAAATTGCACCTGCCCAACAACCACACAGTGGGCGACATCCCCTCGATCGGCATTTCGACCGGAGGCGCAGACTCTCTCGAGTGTCTGCTTCACCGCATCGGGGTCGACGAGAGCGAGTACGTGCCCGGCGCCGCGGCGACTGGACGGATCCACATTTTCTACGGCGACGGCGGATCGAATACGGTGCCTCCTGGCCCCAACGCGTGGGATGCCCTCTGGGACAAGGAAGCGGACTTGAAACCGTACGACATCATTCTCCTCACGTGCGAGGGTCACGAGACCACGTCGGACGGAAACGGGGCGCCGCTGACGCCGGCGCAGCTCCAGGCGCTGTACGCTTATGCGCAGAATGACGGCGGGCGTGTCTTCGCGTCGCACTTTCACTACGCGTGGTTCAACGCGGGGCCGTTCGGGATGGCGAACCTCGCGACGTGGACGCCTGGTTCGAACCATATCGGGAACATCAACGCGGACATCCTGACGACGCTGCCCAACGGGCAGGTCTTTCCGCGGGGCGTCGCGATGGATCAATGGCTGATGAACGTAGGCGCGCTGGGGGTGGCCGGGGCACCGCCGGGCGAACTCCCCATCGTGGCGGCCCGACACAACGCCGATGTCAGCGTCGCCAACACGCCCTCGATCCCCTGGATCGTGGCCGACGCGCAGACGGCCCCCACCGGGGCCATGATCAACGCAGGGGCGACCGAGTATTTCTCGTTCGACACGCCCCTCGGTGTCGAGCCCGTCGAGCAGTGCGGCCGAGTCGTGTACAGCGACCTCCACGTGGGTGCGGCCTCGGACGACTACGGTGTGACCGACAGCAATGACAACATTCCAGCGGGCGCGATCGTGCCGACCGGTTGCGCCAGCAACCAGCTTTCTCCCCAGGAGAAGGCCCTCGAATTCATGCTGTTCGATCTCTCGGGGTGCGTGACCCCACCGGACCAGGGAGCCGGCGGCGTCCCCCCTCCAACTCAATAGGGGCGTGGGCGGAGCGGAGTAAATTCGAGGGCGGACGCCCGGGGCCGGACGGCCGAGGGCGCGCGCGGTGCTACGTTCACGGTGTGCTCTCACCCGCCGAGACCAACCTCCTCGTCGTGCTCAAGAGTGCCCTCGCCGATCGGTTCGGCGACCGGCTCCTCGGCCTGAAGCTGTTCGGCTCCCGCGCGCGCGGCGAGGGGCGAGACGACAGCGACCTCGACGTCCTCGTGGACGTGCGCGACGTGACGTCGAGCGAGCGCGCCGTCATCCTCGACCTTGCGCACGATCTGAGCCTCGAGCACGACCTCGTGCTCTCGCCCCTCGTCTTGCGGCCCGGCGTCACCCCCCGCCCGGACATCCTTCGCGAGGCCGTGGCGCTGTGACCGAGGTCCCGTCGGGCACGAGCGAGGCGGAGCTCGCGCGCGGGCGGCAGCTCCTCGCTGCAGCGGCTCACCTGAGCGCGGGCGGATTCTTCGAAGACGCGGTGTCGCGCGCGTACTACGCGATCTTCCATGCGGCGTGCGCGCTGCTCGCGTCCATCGGGCGCACCGTCCGGACACACGACGGGCTAAGAGCCGCCATCGCGCAACACTTCGTCAAGCCCGGACTGCTCGACGCCAAGTACAGCCGCTTGCTCTCGCGAACGTCGGCCGATCGGAATGACGCGGACTACGCCGCAATTGCGACCTTCACGGCAAAGGACGCGGAGGCCGCGCTTACCCAGGCCGCGGAGTTCGTCGAAACCGTCGCGAAGGTCCTTGGACAGGCCAAGACGTGATCTTGCGTTCGGTTTGGGCTGATGACCTTGTTCGCGTCGACCCGGACCTCTGGGCGTACGAAGACGAGGAACCGTAGAGGCTCCCCGTCCGGCAATCCGCTGTTTGCCCGAAGGCTCCCGTGCGATCGCCGTCCTCCGGTACGAGGACGCGCGAACGCTCCTGGCCGACCGCCGCCTCCACGCCAACTTCACCGACTTCCTACGAAGCTTCGGGATAGCGTCGGGCCCGTTCTACGACTGGATGGCGGGCTCCCCGCTGAACCGCGAGGGCGCGGACCATCTGCGCTGGCGGGCGCTGATGCTCCGTACGTTCACGCCGCGGAGTGTCGAGCGAATGCGACCCTTCCTCCGGCAGGCGGCGCACGGCCTGATCGACGCCTTCGCCGCACGCGGGGCGTGCGAGTTCGTAGGAGAGTTCGCGGACGCGTACCCCTCGCTCGGCCTCTGCGAGCTCATCGGCGTTCCCGCCGAGGACCGCGAGCGCTTCACTGGATGGGCGAACGCGATCGGGCTGGGCTTCAGCCCATTCGTCGCGATGCACATCGCGGGGGTCGACGAAGCGCTCACGCAGCTCCTCTCGTACGCCGGCGACCTCGCCGCTGCGCGCCGTGCCGACCCTCGCGACGACTTGGTCACCCGCATCGCGACGGCGGCCGCCGAGGACGGATGGACCGACGACGAGGTGCGAGGAGCGATCGCCGGGCTCGTCTTCGCGGGCCACGACACGACCAAGAATCAGCTGGGGTGGATGGTCGCCGTGCTGTCCACTGCCTTGGCGCGGCCCTGGCGCGAGCCGAGCTACAGGAGGCGCTTTCGGCGCTGACGAGCCGGATCGGATGTCCCACGCTCGGCGCGGACGCCGTCTGGCGACCCCCGGTCGGGCTGAACGGGCCGACGCGCCTACCGCTGACGTTCGCGGCAAGGTGAAGTCACCCGCTCTAGGTGACGTTGAGGCCGCCCACGCCGGGCGATCATAGAGCGGCCGTGCGGCGCTACCCCAGCACGTGCACGCGTATCGAGTTCGTACTCCCGCTCACCCCGATAGGGGCGCCGAATACAATCACGATCCTCTCCCCCGGTGACGCATACCCCCCGGCGAGCAGGTCGCCCGTGCACCAGTCGACCAGCTGATCCGTGTCGTGCATCGCGGGCATCTCGCGCGGGACGACGCCCCAGTAGAGGGACATTCGCCGCCGCGTCTTCGAGTTCGGCGAGTAGGCGATGATCGGGACCGGCGGCCGGGCGAGGCTCACGGTCATCGCGCTCGATCCGCTCTCGGTGAAGGCCACGAGAAACTTGGCGCCGATGTCTCGCGCCGTGTTGCAGGCGCCTCGGGCGATGGCCTCGGCGACCGTGGTGGCGCGGGAGACGTAGGGGGCCTGCTCGAAGAAGGGGCTCGTCTCCGCCTCCATCGCGATGCGGCTCATCATCGAGCACGCGAGGGCCGGATAGTCGCCCGTCGCCGTCTCTCCCGAGAGCATCAGACAGTCGGTCCCCGCGTAGACGGCGTTCGCGACGTCGCTGGCCTCCGCGCGCGTCGGCCGCGTCGATTTGGTCATCGACTGGAGCATCTCCGTCGCGACGATGACCGGTCGCCTCACGCGCCGCGCGACCCCGAGGATCTGCCGCTGGATGACGGGGACGCGCTCGGGCTGAAACTCGACCCCGAGGTCGCCTCTCGCCACCATGACGCCGTCGCTCGCCGCGACGATGCTCTCGAGGTTCTCTACGGCGTCCAGCGTCTCGATCTTCGCCACGACCGGCGTCGGTGCCCCCCAAGCGTGGCAGATCTCGCGGAGCTGCAGGATGTCCTCCGGGCGCCTCACGAAGCTCATCGCGATGTAGTCGACGCCGCTCGACAGGCCGAACGCGAGGTCTTGCTTGTCCTTCTCGGTGAGGGCCGAGATGCGCATCGTCTTGCTGGGGAGGTAGACGCCGACGTGGTCACGCATCCCGCCGCCCTGGACGACGTGGCACTTGACGCGGTCGCCCTCGACGCTCTGCACGGTCAGCACGAGGCGCCCGTCGTCGAAGAGGATTCGGTCGCCCACGCGCACGTCCCCTGCCAGCCCCTCGTACTGGATCGGGATCGAGCGCTCGTCGTCCGACGCGTTCCCCTCGCGGAGCACCACGTCGGCGCCCGTGGGCAGGTCGAAGGGGCGGGGGAACTTCCCCGTCCGCACCTTCGGGCCGCAGAGGTCCTGCAGCGCGGCCACGGACTTGTGCTCGAGCTCCGACGCCTGGCGCAGTCGGGCGAGGCGGTCGCCGTGCTCTTCATGTGTGCCGTGGGAGAAGTTGAAGCGCGCGACGTCCATGCCGGCGGTGATGAGGCCACGCAGTCCGTCGAGTGAGTCGCACGCGGGACCGAGCGTGCAGACGAGCTTTGCGCATCGTAGCGAGGCCATGTTAGGGGCAAGGATAGTACCCCATGCGTCTTTTACGCGACTCTTCTCACGACCTTCTCCTCGGTGGGGTGAACCTGACCGCTCTCGCGAGCGACTGCGGGACGCCGACGTACGCGTACGACCTCGATGCGATGGTCGCGGAGGCAGCCAGCCTCACGAAGGCGTTCGAGGACACGCCGCACCGCGTCGCGTATGCGGTGAAGGCCTGCGCGGCCGGTGCGATCGTGCGGGCTCTTGTTCGGGCGGGCTGCGGCGCCGACGTCGTGAGCGGGGCCGAGCTTCTCCTCGCTCTCGCGTGCGGGGTTGGCCCGGACCGGATCGTCTACAGCGGCGTCGCAAAGACCGACGACGAGCTCGATTGCGCGATCGGACACGGGATACTCGCGATTCAGGTCGAGAGCGTCGAGGAGATCTCCCGCGTCGAGGCGCGCGCGCGCGCGGCGGGGCGAACGGCTCTCGTCGGCATTCGCATCAACCCGGGGGTCGACGTCGAGGGGGCCACCCACGCGCACATCGCGACAGGTCACGATCGAGCCAAGTTCGGAGTGCCTGGGCCCGACGTGACGCACGCTGTCGAGCTGTGCGAACGCTCGCCCGACCTCGAGCTCGTCGGGATGGCGGCCCACGTGGGCTCCCACTTGACCGAGGTCGAGCCGTACCTCGAGTCCGCCCGCGTCCTCTTCCGGCGAGTGCGCGCTCTGCGGGACGACGGGCGCGCGCGGTCGCTACGCTTCGTCGATACGGGGGGCGGCTTCGGCGTCGACTACGGCGATAGGGGCGTCGACGCGCCGGTGCCGAGGCCCGGGGACTTCGTGCGTGCGGTGCGCGCGGAGCAGCGTGCGCAGCGTCTCGACGACCTGGCGCTCTTCGTCGAGCCGGGTCGATCCCTGGTCGCGCCCCACGGCGTCCTTCTGGCGAGTGTCATCCAGATCAAAGTCGCGGAGGCCGCGCGCTGGCTCATGATCGACGCGGGGATGAACGACCTCATCCGGCCGGCGCTCTATCAAGCCCATCACCGCATCGTCCCTCTCCGAGGCGACGTCGCCGGCGCCACGGCGATGGCCTGGCGCGTCGTCGGACCCGTGTGCGAGAGCAGCGACGACTTCGGGGAGCACCTGCTGCCGCGCGACCCCCCGGCGGCCGTCGCCATCCTGGATGCGGGCGCGTACGGCTATTCGATGGCCAGCCGGTACAACGGCCGCCAGCTTCCCGTCGAGGTGTTCGTCAGCGGCGGGCGCGTGGTCGCGCGAACTCGACGAGCGACCGCGCAGGAATGGGCCGACGAGCGCGCGAAGGTGGGCCTGTGACTATTTGCCCGCTTTGGCGGTGCCGCGTGCGGGAGTGACCCTCGGCGGGGGGACCGATTTACCGGACGAAGGGGGAGGGACGGTGCGGGCTCGGACGACAAGGCCGTCGGCCAGGATCTCGACGCCGATGGTCCGACAGCGGCGAGCGAGGCGATCGACGTCGACCCCCGCGGCCACCAGGAGCCCCCCGGGCGGCGACGGATCGACGAAGAGCTCCTGCGTCGCGCGCCGGGTGCGCAGCATCTCGCGGACGTTGCCGTCTTCCACCCAGAGAAAGCCGGTCGCAGGTGTCCACGTCACGCGTCCGACCACGACGCTCGCCTGCGCGAGGAGGCGCGAGAGGGTCTCGGGTAGCTGGGCGAGAGCCTCGATGCGTGTGCGCAGGATGTCCGCTTCGATCCCCGCCGAGAGCGCGCGGGCGAGCGTCTGAGGGGCGACGATGAGGTCGAGCGTCTCGGCCGCACGTCCGAGTTCGACGAAGGGAGCAATTCCGAGCACGGCGCCCACGCGCGCCTGCGCACCGAGACGGAGCACGTGAGTGTCGAGGAACTTCGACGCCGTCCCCTCAGCCGGGGGCGTCTTGTCCGCGAGGAGAGCGCGCCCGCGCGTCGTCAGGCGAAGGGCGATCGGCGCGCCTGCCCCGTCCGCCGACGGGTCGTGGGGCAGGTCTTCGTCCTCACCCAGGTCTACGATCCCCAGCGCGGGCAAGCTCTCGTGCACGATGCGCCGGGCGACTTCGATGGGCTCGACCGGATCGGCCCCGACGCGCTCCGCCCAGCGGCGTAGCAGGCGTGCGAGCCCGGGCACCCGGTCGTCGCTCGTGAGCCATCCCGCCAGAGAAGACCAGGGGACCCACCGCCCCTCGCCGAGCTCACGGAGGGCTTCGAGGACCATCTCGCGCACGACGCCGGCGGGGCTCGAGTCGCGCGACTCGGGTGCCAGGCGCAACACTTCCGGCTCGGTCCGCGCTTCGTCCCATGCACCGCCGCGTCGCCAGGTCACGAAGAGGTGGCGGGTCAGGTCCTGCATCGTGAAGCTGCCCGGGGGCGACGACGAGTTCGTCGCGGAGACGTCCCACAGACCGACCGCGCGCGAGAGGGCCACCGCGAGGGCCACGTGCGAGGGCTCGCGCCCAAGCCTCGTCGCGAGCTTCTGGACGAGCGACTTGGGCGTCCCCACTCCCGCCCGGACGTCCGCGAAGGCGCCCGAAGGCGACCGTCCCTCCGGGTTCCGGACCGACGACTCGCGCGCGACGACGGCGAGGCCCATCGCCAGTGGGGCGGGGTCGAGCGAGAACCGAGCGCGGCGCGGCGCATGGTCGCCCGACGCGACGAACACCTTGACCTCTTCGCGCCGGGCCTCGCGCTCGTTGTGGTGCGCGATGCCGATGATCGCGCTCACCTCGGTGGGGACGACGTGCCTGTTGGGATGCACGGGGATGAGCAGGGCGCGGCGCTCGAGCGAGAAGCCGACCCCGCGCCGCGAGGGGGTGGCCCCGGTCGCCGTTCGCAGCCGCAGAGGCTCCCGCTCGAGCTCGAGGAGCTCTTCGGTGTCGACCTCGCCGCCGTCTTCCTCGACGCCCTCGAGTACCCGTCGCTCCGTGGGAGAGAGTTTCGCGATCTCGGCTGCGAGCTGCTCCGGATCGCCGAGGACGTCCCACGCAGCCTCGAGCGACAGGGCAATCGGCGGCGTCGCGGGGCGGCCCAGGTAGTGGGACGCGATCGCGCTCATCGTCTCGAACGGAGCCTGGGACATGAGCGCCCGCATCCCGCGAGGGTCTTCCCCCTCCCACGACTTGAGCTGCACGAGGTAGGCGCTCGGGAGGATGAGCTCGACACCTCCGCCGGTGGCGCGCGCAAACATGAGGCCGCGTCCGACGAGGGGCTCGAGAGCGGGGGGCACGGAGGCCACGACAAGCGACCCGCGCGCTTCGGCCACGCGGTGCACGAGCTCGATGCATGCAGGATTCAGCCGCGTCGGGTCGCGCAGCTCGGGAAGCGAAACGAGCGCCCGGGCCACCTGAGAGGGCGCGTCGATACGCTTGGCTGCGTCGATGCGGATGCCGAGGCGATCGATGAGGCCGTCCAGCTCACCCTGCGGGAGTGCCCGCAGGATGTCGGTTAGCCGATGGGTCGCTTCGGGCCTGTGTGATGGGTGCACGGGGGGATCGAAACCACGAGACTACCCCCAGAAGGGCCAAGATCCAAAGAGCGTCGCCCCCTCGCCGCCGTCCTCGGGCACGGGTAAGGTCGGGGCGCGAGAGCGCGCGCGATGGTCGTTCGTCGAGCCCCCAGCCAAGCCCCGAGTCGACGCGAGCCGCGCGAGAGGGGCGCGGGCGTGGCGCGCCTTCAGTGGCCAGGTCGAACGTGGGAGCCCGGGAGGGGGCCGCTTTCGCTGGCCATTCCGATCGTCACGACGGAAGAAACCGAGGGTGCGCACGCTTCGGGCCCCGGCGAGGCGTCGGGTCGTCCGGGACGTCTCGTGCGGGGTGACGCGCTCGACGTCGCACGGGCGCTTTCGGCCGAGGGCCTCGCGGGGAAGGTAGACCTCGTCTACATCGATCCGCCGTTCGCATCGCAGGCAGAGTACGTCCACGAGGCGCGTCTCGACGGGCCCGCGGACGGGCGGATCGTTCGCGCGACGGCATACGACGACCGGTGGGGCGGGGAAGGGCTCGGTGGCTATCTGGACATGCTCGCCCCTCGCCTCGAGGCGCTCGCAACCCTCCTCGCGCCCACGGCAACTCTTTGGGTGCACGTCGACTGGCGCGCGTCGTATCTCGTGCGGGTGATCTTGGACGAGGTCCTCGGCCGCGACGCGTTCATTAACGAGATCGTCTGGAGGCGCGCGCCGAACCTCGGGCGCCAGGCGGCCAGCCACCAGTTCGGCCGCACGCTGGACACGATCGTCGTCTACGGGAGGGAAGGCGCTCGCATCGTTCCGCCCACCCGCCTCGAGCGCATCGAGCCGAGCGCCATACGCCGGGACGAAGAAGGGCGGCCGTTCACCGCCGCCCCGCGAGGCGACTACACGGATGCGTCGATCGCGCGACTGGAGACCGAAGGGCGCGTCCACAGGACGGCGACGGGGAAAGCGTACATCAAGTATTTCCTCGTGAAAGACGAAGAGGGGACCTGGTGCCGCGAGCGCCGGGTAGACGCTATGTGGACGGACGTTCCTCCGCTGCGACACGCGTCGCCCGGCGAGCGCACCGGCTTCCCGACTCAGAAGCCGCGCGCCCTTCTCGACCGCATCGTCGCGTGCGCGAGTCCGCCGGGAGGGCTGATCGTCGATCTGTTCGCCGGGAGCGGTACCACCGGTGAGAGCGCATGGGCACTCGGGCGTCGCTTCGTACTGGGCGACGGTTCTTCGCTTGCCCTCGCGACCGCGCGCTCCCGGCTGCTGCGCGCCGGTGCGCCGCTGGTCGTGCAGGAGTGTGCCTCCACGGGCGGGACGTCGCACGCGGGTCGTATTCCCCCGGCAACGAGAACGCCGCTCGTATCGGCCGAGCGGCAGGATGGACGCGTCCGCGTCGAGCTGCGGGAGCCGATCGAGCCGCTCGCGTGGGCCGTCGACCTGGCCTACGACGCGTCTCGGCCGTTCGTGGCCGCGTGGCATTCGGAGCGGACGCCGGGAGCGCGAGCTCGCCCGGCAAAGCGCGAGGCGCTGCTGGACCGCGGCTCCGGCCCTCTCGGGGTCCGTGTCTGGTACGACGACGGCGAGGTCGCGACGCGGCTCGTGGAGCAACCGTGATCCTCCGCGACCCCGTGCACGGACTCGTCGCCTTCGAGGGCGAGGAAGAGCGGCTCGTGGAGGAGCTCATCGACACACCGGAGCTTCAGCGGCTCCGTCGAGTCCGGCAGCTCGGCGTGACGTCGCTCGCGTTTCCGGGGGCCGAGCACTCGAGATTCGCTCACGCCATCGGCGCGGCGTTCGTCATGAAGCTGCTCCTGGCCAGGCTGCGCACGATCGACAGCGTGCTGCCCGAAGGGCAGCGCGTGACGCGGGAGAGGGCGCGAGAAGTGCTGGCGGCCGCGTTGCTACACGATCTGGGGCACGGCCCGCTGTCGCACCTCTTCGAGGATGCTATCCCCGGCGCGCCGCCCCACGAGACATGGACCGAGCGCATCGTTCTCGACCCGTCGACGGGCGTGCACCGCGTCCTCACGTCGATCGACTCGACTCTGCCCGGCCGGGTGGTCGACCTCGTGCACGGGCGTCACGAGCTACCCTACCTGGCGAAGGCGGTCAGCGGAGAGTTCGACGTCGACCGCTGCGACTACCTCCTTCGTGACGCCCACGCGACCGGCGTGCGCTACGGGGTGTACGACCTCGACTGGCTCTTGCGCAGCCTGCGGTTCGCGCCCGCGTTCGTGCGAGGCGAGGCGCCTGCACTCGCCATCGACGGAGCCAAGGGCCTGCCGGCGATCGAGGCCTTCATCACGGCGCGGCTCTTCATGTTCCAGCAGGTGTACCTCCACAAGGCGACACGCGCGGCCGAATGGATGATCAGCACCATCCTCGCGCGGGCGGTCATGGTGGTTCGCGGTGGAGGGATGCTCGAGGGCGCTCCCGCGGCCGTACGGGCGGTGGCGCGCGGCGAGGCGATCGGGCTGGGCGACTACCTCGAGCTCGACGACGGCGTCCTCTGGGGGGCGATGCACATGTGGGAGGGCGCGCAGGACCGGCCGCTCGCAGACCTCGCGCGGCGGATCCGCGCCCGGTCGCTCTTCAAGACCATCGAGCTCTTCGGCGAGCACGCCACCACCGATGGACGGGTGCGGGCCCTGGAGGTCGCGCGCGAGGTCGCCCGTACGAACGGGTACGACCCCGACGCGTACGTCGGCCTCGACGTGGCCAGCGACGAGCCCTTCGGCGGCCAGGATGACCCGCTCATGGTCGTGTACGCGAAGGGGCCTGCACGGCCGCTGCGCGAGGTCTCGTTCCTTCTGGGTCGACTGGCCGGGCAGGTGCTCTCGCGCCTCCGTCTGGTCCTCGCGCCCGAGCTACGGGATCGGGTCACGCATGCCCTGGGCCTCTGATCGCTGCGCTGCGACAGTCGCGTTTGCGGCGATCGTGCTGCGGGCGACGTCTGCCCTCGGCGCCGACGACGATCCGAGCCACGGACGCCTCGAAGGAGACCTCGCCGTCGTCGCAGGTGCGGGCGTCGCCGCGGTCTCGGGCGGTGCGCGGGCTGCGGCGGAGGTTCGCCTGCGGTACCTCGAGACGGCCGGCGTTTTCGCGACCTACGAGGACGGGCCGCTCACGGGGTCGGGCCCCGAGCCCATCCGGGTGCTGGCGACGGGTCTGGAGCTGCGGCCGCTATTTCTCTTTCGCTGGCTAAAGGGGCTCGAGACGTCGCGTGCCCGCATGGATCTGGCCGTGGATTCGATGGGCCTCGAGCTCGGAGCGGTGTTCCTGCAGCCGTCCGGAGGAGCGTTCGCATCCATCCCGGGGCTCGAGGTGGGCCTGGGCGTGGAGCTGCCGATCCTGAGCCGGGCGAGCGGGCCGTGGATAGGGTTTCACGGTGGCCTTCGATGGAGCGACCAGGCCCTGGGATCGGGCCAGATACGTGGGCCGGACGATCGCTCCGCGTACCTCGCCCTCACACTTGCGTGGCACCAGATGATCGTGGTCCACGCGGTCGACGCCGGCGATCGCGCGCCCTACTGAGACGCCGATGGCCCCTGCAGGGCGGCCTCCACGCGGCGCGCGAGGGCGCAGTTGTTCGCTTGCCTTTGCATCGCGCCCTGGACCTCGGGGTCGGTCACGACGTGCTCGCCCGCCGGGATGACGCGCGCCCCGGCCGAGCGGCGCAGGCGGACAATCTCCTTGTTGGTGCCGAGCTCGAACACGTGAATCCGCGTCGGATGTGGCGTGAGCTGGAGCGCCTCTTCGGTCATCGGCCCGCCGTCGGCGAAGGGGGCCGCCTCGGGGACGTCCTCGTCCAGAACGAGGAGGAAGAATTGGGCGCGCTTCAGGATCTCGATCGCGAAGGGGATCTCCTGATTCACGGCCTTGGCGTATTGCTCGGTGAACGCGCGCATGCGGAGATCTTCGTCGACGTCTTTGAGGCCCTGCACCCACTCGTCGGTGAGAATCCGCGTGGCCGCGTACGCCTGACCCAGGTTCCAGGGTTGCTCGGCGAAGGCACCGCCATCGATCTCGCCGCGGATACCCTTCTCGTTCGGCTCCCGCATCAGGCATCCGACGAAGCCGTCTTTCTTCGCGTCGACGGCGACCTTGCGAACAGCGGCCGGGCCACCGTTGGTCTCCGCCACCCGCAGCCGCAGGTAAAGGCCGGGCTGACTACGGAAGGCGCCCGTTCTAGCCTCGGGCTCGACATGGTCGCCCTTGTATTCCCCCGCCGCCCCGAGGACATCCCCCTCGAGCCTGTCGCGCAATGGGTACCATTCGGCACCGAGTGTGGCGGCGACTGCGCGCTGCTTGGCCAGGAGCCCCTGGCTGTCGGTATGGAGCTCGCGCTCCGTCACGACCTTGTGCGCGATGAGCCCTCCGAAGACAGCGACGCCCGCTGCGAAGCCGGCCTGCATCGTCCACCGCGACTTGCCTGCCGCCCGGTCCTCGCGAGCCTGCATCACCGCGGCCAGGCCGCGAGAGCGTCGCTTCTTCTGCTCGGGCATGACGACGTCGCCTTCCCATCCCGCACGGCGGACCGCGCGTGCGGCCCGGAGCGCTTGCGTCAGCCCCGGGTAGCTTGCGTCAGCCCGTCTTGGGGATGCTGTTGACCATGAAGCTGACGTTCGGGAAGCCCGCGAACGCCGCCGTCTGGAAGACACTTTTCACGACCACAGCTTTGATGTTCTGATCGATCTCGAGCACGACGACCCCGGGAAAGTCCTTGTTGGGGTGCGTCTGCTTCCAGAGCTCTCGCTTCGACTTGAGGATGTTGAACAGCTCGTCGACACGCTGCATGCGGTCCGATTCTTCGACCGCGCGGGTGTTTCCAGCCGGCGACCCGTCGACCAGTATCTGGCTACCGACGACCGCCACGACGGGCGAGTCGATCATGTCGAGGGTGTTCTCCGCCTTGGGCAGGTTGAGGCCCTTGGCGATCGGAGTCTCGCCGCTCGCGCTGAACGTCATCAGGAGGAAGACGACGGTCACGACGAGAAAGTCGATCATACTCGTCAGCGATAGTCCCGCATTCACCGAGCGGTGTCCGCCGCCAGTCACCTTCTTGGCGACGAACTCGAGCCCCACGTGATGCATGAGGCGGCGGGTGGGCGTCTGGAGCGGCATGGCTAGTTCACCGCGAAGGTGATGTTGAACGCGGGGGCCTTCTCGGTCTTCCCGCCGAGGGTGAGGTCTCGATGCGTCTGGTAGATCGCGTCGATGACGCCGACGATGTACTTGAACTCGGTCTTGTTGTCCGTGTGCAAGATCGCTTGATCGAGCTTCCTGTCCGTCGGGTTCGAGTGTTGGCCCTTGGCCTTCCACTCGCTCTCGATCTTGGCGGCGAGGTCAGGGAACCGCACGACCTCCACGGGCCCTTCCTGCATCACGACGTCCTTCCGGGGCACGTCGATCGAGTCGACCGTCGTAGCCCCCTGCTTCCAGACCAGGACGAACTTGTCCTCGGCCTGCATCTGGACGTTGAGCTGCTTCTCCGGCTCCACCTTCTCTTGCTCGACGTCCGGACGCGGCGGTCCAGGCACCTGCGCGTCGGAGTTGATGCGCGCCATGTGTGTCCACACGGCCGTGATGAGGAGGAACGAGATCGTGACCATGAGCAAGTCGATCATCGGGATCATGTTGATCTCCGAGTCGAGCGACTTGCGCTTGCCGCCGCCACCACCGCCGACGTCTACGCCGCCCATGTGTTTCTACCTCTCAGCCGGTCGGCAGTCCGGCCATGTTGACCTTCTGGCGATTGGTCACGACGAGATTCAAGACCTGAACGCTGGCCTCGTTGATGTCGTCCTCCAACCCTTGCGTCTTGCCGTTCAGAATTGCGAAGGCAACGAGGGCCATGATGGCCACGATGAGGCCGAATGCCGTGCAGTTCATCGCTTCGGAGATTCCCTCTGCGAGGATGCGGGCCTTCTGGCTCGGGTCGACGCTTTCTCCCGACACGGCGCCGAAGCTCGTGATGAGCCCGGAGACTGTGCCGAGCAGACCGCTCAACATCGCCAGGTTCGCGAGGAGCGCGAGGTAGCCCGTGCGTTTGGCGATGCGCGGGATTTCCTTCAGCGCCGACTCGTCCATGGCTGCCTGGACCTCCTCGTCAGGGCGGTTCACCTTGACGAGACCGGCCTGCACGATGCGCGCGAGCGGCGCGTTAGCCGCCGAGCACATCTTGACGGCCTTCGCGATGTCTCCCGCGAGAATGCACTTCTGCATGGTCGCGAGGAACACGTCCTTGTTCATCGAGGCGCCGAATAGGTAGAGCGCTCGCTCGACGATCACTCCCACGGTCATAATGGACCAGAAGAGGATCACGTACATGCCCCAACCGCCATCCTTGAAATGCTTCCACACTCCAGCCATCGAACCGTCCTCCGTCAGGTTTTTTCGTCGGGGGCGCTAATCTCTCCACCATTCGGGGCGAAGCCCCGTGACGACGAGTGTCTTCCGAGCAAGCTGACCCAGATTCTTCCCGCGAGATCCTCCGCGAGATCTTCCGCGTGCGGGTGGGCGACGTTATCTGAACGACTCGGACCGAAGCAAGCGCCTCTCGGCAAAGACTCACGCGAAGATGGAAACCAGCAACGCGGAGCCTGACAGGTGGGACCGCAGAGCGTCAAGGGAGTTTGGGTGCCAAAGGGCGATCGAGACGTTCTCGAGAGGTGATAAAAGCGCACAGGATCCAAGATCTTATCGAAGTTTACGCTGGTACTTCAGTTCGTAGCTTCCAGATTGGGCGCGTGAGAATGGATGCCGTGCCGGCGATGGACGCGCGGCGCGAGGCCCTTCGAAGACATGCGCTCGGGCCGCGCCCTCCGCGTACGGCCCGGCGCCACGGCACGTGACATTGACGGCGCGGATCTCCAGGCGGTATTGTCGGGCGCTCGTGCCCCTGTTGGGGCAAAGCAGCGAGAATCAGTGGTAGCGGCGACAAAGCCCGCTTCAGAAAGACGCGCTCTCGTATACTGGCGCGAAACGGGTCGCAAGTAGCCACGCGCGCCATGGGTCAGGTTGGGCGCGCGGGTCGGTCGAGAGGGTCAGAAAGGAGCATCGGGGAATGTTAGTGGTCCTTGTTGCAGAGCAGGCGGCGGCGGCGGCGGGCGGACCCGGTGGTCTCATGGGTGCCTTCCGGGAAAAGCCTACGTTCCTGGTGATGAACCTCGTCGTCAGCGCGATCGTCATCGCAATGATCGTCGAGAGGGCTGCGTTTCAGCTGTCCAAGTACAGCGTGAACTCCAAGGAGTTCTTCGCGCAGATAAAGAAGCTCGTCACGGCTGGCAACATCGACCGTGCGATCAAGCTTTGCGATGCCGGCGACTATCCCACCCTGCAGCTCGTGAAGGCTGGGCTCACCCACGCCAACAAGGGTCCGGACGAGATCGACGCGGCCATGAGCGAGAAAATGGGCGAGCTCCGGCCGGCGGTCGAGAAGCGCGTCGGGTCGCTATGGTCTCTCGCGAATATCGCGACGCTCATCGGGCTGATCGGCACCGTCGTCGGCCTCATCACGACGTTCAGCGCGGTGTCCGATCCGCGGCTGTCCGCCGCGCAGCGCCAGGCGCAGCTCTCGCTGGGTATCTCCGAGGCCATGTACAACACGGCGTTCGGCCTCGGCATCGCCGTGACGTGCATGATCGCTCACCTGATTCTTCACCAGCGCGCGAAGAACATTCAGCACGATCTCGACGCCACGCAGGAGCGGACGTTCAACCTTCTTACGATCCAGGCGCGATCCGCCGGCTACTGAGCCCGACCGGAGCCCGCGATGCCGGAACCCGAAAAGCTCAGCGCGGCGCAGCGCAGTCGAATCCGTCGTCTCTCGATGCCGAGGGAGCTGTCCCCCGACGAGGAGGGCGGCGAGCTCAACATCATCCCGTTCCTCGACATCATCACGAACGTGCTGATGTTCGTTCTGGCGACCATCTCGGTGACCTTCACGACGATGATCGATTCGCAGCCGCCCCGCGCGGCGAGCGGCAGCGCACGCGCACCGACGAAACCGTCTCTATCGCTCAATATCATCGTCATCGACAAGGGATTCATCGTGTCGGCCTTCGGCCAGCGCATCGGCGAAGGCTGTCAGGGGCCGGGCGCAGGTGTTGCCGTCGGCCTCAGCAGCGGCCAGGACTACGACTTCCCCGCTCTCACGGCCTGCGCCGACCGTCTCAAGCATCAGGTACCGGAGGCGGCCGACGAGACAGCGGCGACGCTCACGGCGAACAAGGACATCCCTTACCAGGTGATCATCGGCACGGTCGACGCGATCCGGCGTAGCGAGAAGGGCGAAGAGCTCTTCCCGGACATCAACTTTGGAGTCCCCAAGTAGCCATGAACCAGCCTCCCGGAGGGTCTCCGCCGCGACCGGCGCCGGCGCCGCAGAAGCCTGCAAGCATGGCGACGTACAAGCGCGAGCTGCGAAGGGCTATCGCCAAAAACGCCGCCGAGCCCGAGATCAACTTCCTGAACATCACGGCGATGATGGACATGATGACCATCATCCTCGTCTTCTTGCTCAAGAGCCTCAGCTCGTCCACGGCCGCCCTCCCCCAGTCGGAAGATCTCAAGCTGCCCAAGAGCATCCTCGAGACCCAACCGGACTCCGAGCCCGAGGGTCTCCTCGTCATCGTGTCGAAGTCGCAGATCATCGTCGGCGAGAGCGTCGTGTGCCCCGTGCCGCCGGACGCCGCCCAGTACGGAACGGAAGCCCGGTACAAGCGCGGCTCGCGCAACGACTACTTCATCGTGCCGCTGGGCAACGCACTTCAGTCCTGGCGCGATTCCGACAAGCGCATTCGCGCCGCGACGGGGAAGGACCCCTCGCACAGCGAGGCAATTCTCGTCGGCGATTCGAGGACGCCTTACCGCCTACTCACCGAGGTCATGTACACCCTCGGGCAGACGGAGTTCTCGAAGTTTCACATGATGGTGATGCAGGCCGACAAGGCCAAAAAGTAGCCCGAGTCACAGGTCGAGGAGCGGGGTCCTCCTCGCCTGCGATCCGTAGAAGCGCCGCATCGAGACGTTCATGACGAGCCCGATGCCCATCAGGATGGTCATCACGCTGGAGCCGCCGTAGGAGAAGAGCGGCAGCGTGACTCCGACGACGGGCAAGAGCCCGATGGTCATGCCCAGGTTGAACACGGCGTGCCAGAAGATGATGGTGCCCACGCCAAGCGCGAGGACAGCGCCGAACCGGTCCTTCGCCATCGAGGCGACCCGCAGGCACCAGAGAACGAGGAAGCAGTAGAGCGCCACCAGGGCCGCGCTCCCGATGAACCCCCACTCCTCCGCGAAGACGGGGAAGGGGAAGTCGCTGTGCTGCTCGTGCAGGAACATGAACTGGTTCTGCGAGCCCTTCATGAAGCCCTGTCCAAGCCAGCCGCCATTCCCGACCGCGACCCGCGCCTGGTGAGGATCCCAGTTGTAACCGAGGATGTTCTGGCTCGGGTTGAGCCACGCGTTGATGCGCTCGTTCTGATAGCCGCGCAGGCCATAGCCCCAGAAGACGAGCGCGGTGACCGCTGCGCCGACGGCCAGCCAGGCGAGGCTGCTCAGCTGGATCCGCGTGAGCGCGCAGATCGACACGAAGACGAGCCCGAGGATCAGCGCGGTCCCAAGGTCTGGCTGGAGGAGAACCAGCGCCGTCGGCGCGGTGGCGATGAGCGCGGGGACGACGAGATCCTTCAGGCTTCGTCCGTCGCTCTTGGGGTCGTCGTGCAGGTACTTTGCGAGCGCGACCACGAGAAAGAGCTTCATGAACTCGCTCGGTTGAAAGCTGTAGGTCCCGATGTAGATCCACCGCGAGCTTCCCCGGATCTCGCGCCCGAGAATGAAGACGAGGACGAGGAGCACCACCCCCACGCCGTAGAGGGCATATCCGAGCCGCTCGTAGTGCCTGTAGTCGATCACCGCGACCACGGTCGCGAGGATCCCTCCGCCGACGAGCCAGTAAATCTGCTGAACGTAGTCCTCCGAATGCGGCCCGCGTACGACGCTCGTGGCCGAGTAGAGGTTGATGACGCCCACCACCGCGAGAGTCGCGACCGAGACGAAGAGCGCCCAGTCGAAGTGCTCGCGGGCGCGGCCGAGGAGGCTGGAGTCGTCGATGCGAAGACTCACGGTCGCCCTCCGGTCGCCTTGGTCTTCAAGGGCGGAGACTTCGCCAACGGAGGGCGCCCCAGACGTATTGCCTGCAGTCGCTCGTATTCGTGAACGATCTGCATCGCGACCGGCACGGCGACCTCAGGGCCCGATCCGCCATGCTCCACGAGGACGGCGACCGCGATCTCGGGGGAGCGCGCGGGGGCGAAGCTCGCGAACCAGGCGTGGTTCTGGGAGAGAAACCACGCCATTTTCGACTCGTCTTCCTTCTTCGCCACGTAACCGGTTTGCGCGGTGCCCGTCTTCCCCGCCACGTCGAGGGTGGGGTCGCGCGCGGGAAATGCCGTGCCCGTCGGGTCGTTGACGACGTCGTAGAGCGCGGTGGAGACGAGCCGCAGACTCTCGGGCAGAAGGGGGATCTGCCGCCGGATGCGCGGCGGGAACTCCTGCACGACGGCGCTGTCGCTCGTCTCGACGGCGCGCACGACCTGAGGCTGGTAGAGGGTGCCCCCGTTCGCCAGAGCCGAGTACGCGAGCGCCAGTTGCAGCGGCGTGACGGTCACGTCGCCCTCACCGATGGCCATGTTCAGCGTGAAGCCCACCCGGAACTGACCGCGGTAGCGGAGCGCGTACCACGAGCGCGTCGGTATCCGCCCGGGTGCCTCCGGATTGATCCCGAGGCCCGTCTTCTGACCGAGGCCGAACGCCTGCGCCACGCGCGCGATACGATCCATGCCGACCGTCTCTGCGAGGTGAAAAAAGTAGACGTTGCACGATCGCGCGATGGCCTCGTGAAGGCGCACGGGGCCGTGAACGTGGCTGCAGCGAAAGATCCGCCGGCCGAAGGTCACGTATCCTTCGCACTTCTCGACGTGCTCCGGCTCGATGAGGTGATCTTCGAGCGCGGCCAGCGCGCTGAACGGCTTCATCGTCGATCCGGGCTGAAACGCGCCGCTCATGCTCTTGTCGAGCATGGGGCGAAGCGGGTCGGCGTAGAGGCGGTTGAACGCCTCGCGGACGCGGCCCTTGCCCTCTCCGCCGGACAGATCGTTCGGATCGAAGTCCGGCTTCGAGTAGAGGGCCAGGAGCCGGCCCGTACGGACGTCGACGACCACGACGGCGCCCGCCGCGTGCGCTCTCATCGCCTTGTCGATGGCCTGCTCGAGCTCGACGTCGATCGAGAGCCGGAGATCGCGGCCGGGGATGGGGTCCAGCTTCGGCGGCGCGTCGACGAGGCGCTCGGCCTCGGGACCGGACCTGTACCGCCCTCGCGCATCGACCACGCGCTTCTCCCAGCCGCGCTGCCCGCGCAAGTACGACTCCCAGGCGTGCTCGATGCCCGTCGCGCCCACCGTGTCGCCGGCTTCGTAGCCGAGCGGGTTCTGTCGCTGTTGATCTTCGCGAGGTAGATCCTCGGAGCCCGGCGGTCTGTATTTCGCCAGCGTCTCCGGGTCGATCTCGGCGACGTAGCCCAGCATGTGGGCCGCGAGGTCCTTGTAAGGATAGAAGCGGACCGGTACGCCGACGACGTCCACGCCCGCGAGCTCTTCGTGGTGCTGTCGAAGCTCGGCCACGATGTCTCGGGGGACGTCCTCGCGTACGAGGATGGGCGTATGCCAGCAAGGCGACTTGTCGTCGTCGCTCGTGCAGGCGGCGTGGATCCGCGCCTCGAACACGCGACGATCCTCGGGGTTCAGGCGCAGGACCTCGGCGAGCCTCGTCCAGGAGTCGGGGTCGTGTGGGATGGCCTGCCCGTTGCGGTAGTGCACCGGACGCGCGCTCGGCATCACCCGGCCGGGCACGATCTCGACGTCGTAGGACGGACGGCTGGACGCGAGCACTTTGCCAGTCGCGTCGCGGATCACGCCGCGCGTCGTCGGCAGAACGACGCGGCGAATGATGTTCTCGTGCGCGACGGTCGAATACTCGGCCCCGTCGAGAACCTGGAGCTGAAAGAGGCGACTCGCGACCACGGCAAACGCCAGCAGGGCGGATAGAGCCATCCACTTGTACCGCTTCCGGAACTCGCCGATGTCCGAGCGCGGGACGAGCAGGCTGCTCACGGCAGGGCACCTGCCCCGGACGGCACCCGCGGCGCCCCCGCCGTTGCAGCGTGGAGCGCCTGTGCGATGCGGAAGGCGACGGGGGCTACGGCGGCCGTGGCGACTGCGTGCGGGAAGGCGAGGGGATAGAGCGTCCTCGGCACCCACGGGTCACGCCCGAAGATCGCGAGCAAGACGAGGACCATCGTACTTTGCAGGAGCGAAAAGGCGCCCACGAGGAGAACCTGCATCCACGAGGTCTGCGCCGCGAGGCGCACGCCGGCGCCGCGGGCGAGCACGAAGGTGGCCACGTACGTGAACGTATAAAGGCCGACCGGCGCGATCCCCAGCACGTCGGTGGCGTACCCGAGCACGAACGCGACGACCGCTCCGCGCGCCAGCGAATACTCGTGCACGCCCATAAAGAGAATGAGCGGAAAGACGAGCGCAGGGATCGGCAACCCGACGCGCACGTGCCCTACCGACACGAGGAGCGAGTAGCCGAGGAGCACGATCGCGATGAGCGACCAGTCCGCACGGAACGTCCCGATGGCCCGCGGCCGTCCGTGGGCGCCTCGAAGCTCCCGCCCCAACCGGGAAAGGTCGAGCCCAAGCGCCAGCACCGCTCCGGCGGCAGCAAGCCACGGCCCCACGCCCTCCACTACACGGAACACGTTTGCTTGCGCCACGAGGAGGGCGAGGCCCACGAGGAGGAAGACGCCGCTTCGCATCAGGGCCTCCCTCGGGGGCCGGGCATCGGGAAGCTGCTCGCCGGAATCGTGGGCAGGTCTTCGCCGAAGTTCGTCAGCAGAATGAGGACGGCGTCGAGTCTGGAAAAATCCGTCGTCGGGACGGCGTCGACGTCCTGATCGCGACCAAGCTCGCGCTTTATCACCTTCGTCACGCGCGAGACCGGAATGCCGCGCGGGAACCACCGGCCCTTTCCGCTCGTCACGAGAAGGTCGCCTATCTCCACCTCGTCGCGGGAGTCGACCATCTCCACCTTGCACGCGTAGCGGGTCGGGTCTCCGGTGCCGCGGACGAATCCGCGTGCGTGCGTCCGCTCGTCTTCGACATCGACGCCGAACGCGGCGTCCACCGCGAGCCGCACGTCCACGGTGTCTCCGGCGACATGGAGCACCTCGCCGACGACACCGTCGGGCGCGACGACCGGCATGTGGGGGCGCACGTCGCGCGCGCCCTTGTCGAGCACGAGCCGCGTCACCCGGAAAAACTCCGTAAAGTCCTTCGCCACGACCTGCGCGCTGACCGCCTCCCCGGAGGTCGAGTCTTTCAGCTGAAGGAGCCTTCGCAGTTGGCGATTCTCGACCTGAGCCTGCTCGAGCGAGTGCACCTGCTCGCGGAGGCGCGCGTTGTCGTACTCGAGGCGCGCGTTGTCTCGCTTCACGTCGACGAGATAGGCATAGTCGTCCCAGACGCCGTTCACCCCGCGCGCCACGGTCGCCGCGGCAACCTCGACGGGGGACGAGACGCGGACGAGCCAGCGGTCCAGCGCATTCTGGCTTTCGGGCGACCGCATGTTCGCCTTGAGGACGAAGAACGGGAAGGCGAGAAGGACGACGACGATGGCGGCGTCGCGGTAGCGCTTCAGGGCGGGGGACACTGCGGACTCCTACGTCGCCGTCGAGCCCCCGGCTCTCAGGAGATCGTGACCTCCTTGAGGAGCTCCATGTGATCGAGCGCCTTGCCGCTCCCGAGGACCACCGCGCTGATCGGATCGTCGCTCACCGTGACCGGGAGCCCGGTCTCCTCGCGCAGGAGGACGTCCAGGTTGCGCAGGAGCGCGCCTCCGCCCGTGATCACGATGCCCTTGTCCACGATGTCCGCGGCCAGCTCCGGCGGCGTCTTTTCGAGGGCGGTGAGAACGGCCTCGACGATGGCATGGATCGGCTCGGTGAGCGCCTCGCGGATCTCGTCGCTGTTGACGACGACCGTCTTGGGCACGCCTGCCACCAGATCGCGCCCTTTTACTTCGGTCGTCAGCTGCTTCTCCATCGGATACGCGTTGCCGATCTGGATCTTGATCCTCTCGGCCGTCTGCTCACCGATGGCGAGATTGTATTTGCGCTTCAGGTACGCCGCGATGGCGTCGTCCATCTTGTCGCCGCCGACGCGGACGCTCTGCGAATACACGATGCCCGCGAGCGAGATGACGGCGACCTCGGTCGTCCCGCCTCCGATGTCGACGATCATGTTGCCGCTCGGCTCGGTGATGGGCAGGCCCGCCCCGATCGCCGCGGCCATCGGCTCCTCGATGAGGTAGACCTCGCGGGCGCCTGCGCTCTCGGCGCTCTCCTTGACGGCGCGCTTCTCGACCTCGGTGATTCCGAACGGCACGCAGATGATGATTCGTGGCTTCACTAGCGTGCGCCTGCTGTGTGCGCGCGCGATGAAGTAGCGAAGCATCGCCTCGGTTATCTCGAAATCGGCAATGACGCCGTCGCGAAGCGGACGCACTGCGCGAATGTTCCCCGGTGTCCTGCCGAGCATCTCCTTCGCCTCGCGGCCTACCGCGAGCACCTTGGTGCCCCCGCGCGCCTCCTTCTGGACGGCGACGACGGAAGGCTCGCAGGAGACGATCCCCTTGCCCTTCACGTAAATGAGTGTGTTCGCGGTTCCCAGATCGATCGCGAGATCGTTCGAGAACAGGCCGTGAAGCCAGTCGAAGATCATTGCGCTCTCCTTGCCGCGAGGGCGTTGAATTTCTCCGTGGCCCGAGTGCCGCAGAGACCGAGAATTCCCAAGAAGACGAAGGGACTGCTGCTCAAGACCCCCGACGAATCGGAGAACAGACGCTTCTACCACACACGGCAGTGGTGTCTACCTCCGGGGGGCTCCCGGCAGTCTTGGCCCCTCGACCGAGCTTTTCGAATAGCGCCTCTAGCGCCTCCGAAATCAGCCCTTCGAAATCTTTCCCTCTTTGTGCTCGTAGTGTTTGCGGCACACGGGGCAGAACTTCTTTATCTCGAACTTCTCGGACATCGTCCGCTTGTTCTTCGTCGTCGTGTAGTTGGCGCGACCGCAGTTTTCGCAGGTCATCTTGATGATGTCACGCATGGGATACCTTCTTGCCGGTGCGCTTTCTGCGGGCGATCCGTGAAAGAGCCCGAGCTATTGACCGCACCTTGGCTTGTCAGTCAAGGGCCTGTCAGTCAAGAGGCTGTCCGTGGAGGGCCCGACCCCAGGGGGCTTCTATTCGTCGTCCTTGTCGTAGGTGATCCGGCCGCCGCCCCCACCGCCGCGGTGCTCCTCCCCCCGCTCGACGCGCTTCTTCTTCGGCCCGCCTCCGTCTTCGAACGAGCGCTTGCGGCGTTCTTCGTGCTGAGGTTTGCGGTGCGGAGGCCCCCCTGGACCGCCGCCGCCCGAGAAGGCCGGAGGAAAGGGGGCAGAAAAACCTCCGCCGCCTTCGGGCCGGGCCGGCCTCTCGCCCTTCGGGTGGGCCAGATTGACGACGAGACGCCGCGCGCGAAGATCCGCAGAACGCAGCGCGTCCGCCGCGGTCTTTGCGGACTCGGCGCTCGCCATCGTGACGAAGCCGAATCCGCGCTTGCGTCCGTCCGCATCCATCGGAAGGTGAACGCGGACGACGCTGTCCGCCACCGCGGCGTTGATCAGCGTCTGCACCTCTTCGACCGTCGCGTCGTACGGGAGGTTGCCGATGTAGAGCGTGCGGTCGGGCGACTGCGGGGGCCCGCCTGGACCGCGTGGACCACCCGGTGGACCACCGACCCTCGGCCCGCCCAGGGCATCGCGCTTGGGTGGCTCGGCCTGAAACGGCCGCACGGAGATCGAGCGACCTGCCTGGAGGGACCCGTCGAGCGCATCCCTCGCCGCTTGCGCTTCTTGCGCCGTGGCCAGCGTCACGAAGCCAAAGCCACGAAGACGCCCGGTGGTCCGGTCCTTCGGCAAGCTGAGGCCGACCACTTTGCCCCCTGTCGCCTCGAAGAGCTGCTTGAGCACTTCTTCCGAGATGCTGTCGGGCAAACCAGCCACGAACAGCTTCGCCTCCTCGTTCGCCATGCGAAAACTCACGACCTCCGTTTCGATTTCACACGATATCTAGCATGTTTCACGAGTCAACTCCCCCCCGGCGTCGCCCCCCCACTCCCTAACCCGCCTGTCCCACCGGAATGGAGATGGCGAAGCTCGCGCCGTGTCCCGGGCTGCTCTCCACCCACGCGAGGCCTCCGTGGCTCTGGGCGATGTGCTTTACGAGCGCCAGACCGATGCCGCTACCGCGGACGGGCTGGCCCGACGCGGTGGCGCGCGAGGTCGAACCGCGCACGAAGCGTTCGAAGATCCGCTCCCGGTCCTCGGGCATGACGCCGGGCCCGCGGTCGACCACGCGAACGACGATGGAGCCATTTTCCCGCCCGGCCCGAACGGCGACGACTCCGCTCTCGGGCGCGTACTTGAGGGCGTTGTCGATGAGGTTGATGACCGCCAGCTGGATCGCGCGCTCGTCGATCGTCACGTTCGGAAGCTGCGGCTCTACCTCGACCGAGAGCTCCACACCCTCCCGCTCCGCGCGGTGTCTGTAGACGTTCACGGCCTTCGATACGGCGTCTCCGACGCTTCCCTCCGCGAGCTCGTACGCCTGCCTCCCTCGCTCGACCCGGGCGAAGTCGAGCACGTTCTCGATGAGGGAAGAGAGCCGTTCGCTCTCACTGACGATGATGTCGAGGTACTCCTGCCGCTTGGCGTCGCTCGCGACGCGACCGGTCTGCAGCATCTCGGCGAACATCCGGACGAGCGCGAGCGGCGTCTTGAGTTCGTGGCTGACGTTCGCCACGAATTCGCTCTTGAGCGCCGACATCCGCCGCTCCTTCTCCGCCGCGAGCAGGATGGTCGCGACGCCGACGATGATCACGGCGCACGAGAGCACGATCATGACGAGCTCGAGCATCGCGCGGCTCTGCACTCGCGCGGTGAGCTCGTCGCTGGCGCCCGGAGAGACCTGCACGCGCCAGCTGTAGAGCGTCGTCGGAAAGCGAACCGCGACGGTGAACTGGCCGCTCCGGAGGGGCGGACCGAAGATGATGCGCCCGTCTTCGTCGACCACGTTGACGCGGCTGGGGGTTGGCGCCTCCGAGAAGAGGGTCGGCATCGTGTCTTTCACGATGCGTCCGATGTCGTGCCACGCGACGACGAGGTAACGGCGCTGGCCGAGATCCGCGGGCTCGTCCTCGCCGGCGGGCGGCGTGACGACGCGCTGCCAGTAGCTGACGAGATAGCTCTGCCCCCGGTACTCGTGGTGAAGGTGCCGCAGCTCGTCGGGCGGCAGCCGCGCGAGATCCATGTCGCCGCACATCCGCTGCACCAGGAGCCTCCGGAAAGCCTCCTCCTCGGCGAAGGCTCCGCCGGCGCGCGAAGCAAACGCGAGCACCGTGTGCGCCTCGTCGAGCACGACGATCGCCCGGACGGTCGGCGTCTCCCTCTGAGCGGTCGGCAGCCATCGCTGGGTCAGCTCGGCGACGCGCTGGGGATCGGCGACAGCGAAGACAACGTTGTCTTGCTCGACGATCCGCTTGTCGAGGCGGTCGGCCTTCTCGTTCGCGAGGCCGAGCGTCGCCTCGAGGACGGATTGCTGGGTCAGGCGCTCGACCTGAAGCGTCGTCCGGAACGTGAAGAACGCGACGATCCCGACGGCGGCGAGCACCGGAGGGAGCACGACGAACCGGGCGAGCCTCTCCCGCTGGCGTGCCATACGTCTTTCAGTCTACACGCGTCAGACTTCGGAGCTCTTCCGCGCGGAGATTCGGTCGGGGTCCGTCACGACACCCCGTTCGCCGACGAATTCTGCAAGCTGGTCGGCGATGTACATGACGGCGTTCCCCTCGGACTCGGTGAAGGGTTGCCCGTCGATCGGGTTCAGGAGCTCGATGGCCCCGAGGAAACGACCCGATTGCATGACCGGCGCGACGATGAGGCTATGGACGCCTCCGAGCGCGACGTAGCGACCGATCGCTGCGGCCTCGCTCTGCGCGCCGTCGGCAATGACCAGCGCGCGCCTCTTCCTCATGGCAGCCGCGAGGATCGGCTCGTCCTCGGGATGACGCATGAGGAGCACTTTTTGTGCGGCGGCGCCGCGTGTGTTCGTGACGAGGAACTCGCGACGGTCGATGTCGTAGAGGTGAACGATCCCGGCCGCGGAGGGGAGCTTTTCCATCGCGAGCGTGAGGCAAAAGTCGCCGCCCTCGATGGCGTCTCGCAGGAAGTGCAGATCGTGCATGGCCTCGAACAGGTCGGCCACGAGATCCTCGCCACGAACCCGTGCGACGGGGCCGCCGGTGCGGAGGGGAGGGGGCGGAGAGGAGGGGGTGAACGCGGCCGCCGGGGGTTGGACGAACGCGGGCGCAGGCGTGGGCGCGAACGCGGGCGCAGGCGCGGACACGTGCGCAGGCGCAGGCGCGAACGCGGGCGCTGGCGCGGACACGTGTGCGGGCGCGAACGCAGGCGCGGAGACGTGCGCAGGCGCGGACACGAACGCCGGCACGGGCACGAACGCCGCCGGAGCCGCTGGTATCTGTACCGCCGGGAACTGCCCCGGTTGAAGTGACGGCGCAGCCGGTGGCGGAGCGGTGTGGGATGGCGCCACGTACCCGGGCCGGCGCGGGAACGCGATCACGTGCGCGCCGCGCCAGTCCTTCCACATCAACGTAGCCAGCGGAGCCGTCTTGGGCTTGCCCTCGAAAGGAGCATCGACGACGGCGAGGTTGACCAGCTTACCCGCAGCCGCGCGCTCGAGCGACGCGCGGACGAATTCGAGCTGCGTGACGAGGAGCGTCTCGGCGGCGGCCTCCGTCGTGCCCGGTGGCACCCCGTAGATGTACTCGCGGTACGTCAGAGGCATCGACTCCGTCGCCTCTTGCTCGCGTTTGAAGACGATCTGCGAGGGCACGTTGGCCGCGACATCGGCCCGCAGTGTGGAGGGGGTGGGGCCCGAAGCTGGAGGTGCGCCGACCGGCATCGGTGCGACGGGCACGATGGCCGGAGCAGGGGCAACCGGCGCCACCGCGATGGGGGGCGACGGAGGGCGCGACGCCGTCGGCGCTTCCACCACGGCCGGAGGCGACGAACCCATCATCACCGTCTGCGAGCCGATCACCGGCCTTCGCGAGGGCGTGTGTCCCTGGGGATTGGGCCGTGGAGGCACCGACGTCGGGGGGACTGGAGCGGGGGCCGACGCTGCTGCTGGCCCCGGCGCGGCCGGAGCCACGGAGGCCGCCTGCTCCGGAGCGCGCCGCACCTCGTACCGCATGCGCGACGTCGGATCGACCGCGCGGCAGCCGTCGTCGAGCAGCTCGATCGAAAAGCCGCTCATCGGGCCGGTGTCGCCACGCTGGCTCCTCGCGAACTGGAGGGCCTTCTGCCACGTCTCGGCGTCGACGTTCAGCGACTCTTTCTGAGTCGTTGCGAGCGACGTCACCTCGACGAGCCAGCGCATGAGTCGCTTCGCCTTCCGGGGATCCTGGTCACGCGGGCCGTGGCCCGAGCACTTCTATCAGGCGCGCGTCGGCACGGTCAAACACCTCAGGGGGTTTCCCGATCGGCAAAAGCGCGCGCCGTCGGGCAAGGGGGTCGGCCACCCGAGGCTTCATTCGGCTCGCAGGCCGTCCGCCGGCCGCAACCGCGCGGCGTAGAGAGCGGGGAAGATGGTGGCGACGAGGCAGATTCCGATCGCAGCGACCGGCGGCAAGACAAACCAGATGAGGCGGACGGAAATAGGCAGCCCGGAGATGAAGTACACTTTGGGATCGAGCGGGAAGCGGTAGAGCATGAGGAGGCGGCAGGACAGGCCTCCGAGGAGGACGCCGATCGAGGCGCCTGCCAGGCCGATAAGGCCCCCGTGGTAGAGAAAAATGCGGAGAATGGCGCCTTTCTTGGCGCCGAGCGCCTTCAGTAGGGCGATCTCCTTCTTCTTTTCGAGGACGATCATGATGATTGTGGCGATGACCGAGCACGCCGCCACGAGGATGATGAGCGCGAGGACGCCGCTCATCAAGATCTGCTGAAGAAAGAGCGCCGTGAAGAGCCCGTGGTTGAGCTCGCGCCAGTCCATCGTGTGGTAGATGCCGTTGTTCAGGAGGGAGTCGATCTTGCGCGAGACGTCGTGCGCCCGGTCGATGTCTTTGACCTTCATCTCGACGCCAGTCACGCTATCGCCGTACTCGTAGAACGCCTGCGCCTCGTAGAGGTCCGTATAAACGAGCTTCGAGTCGTACTGGTCGAAGCCGGCCTCGAAGACGGCGCTGACGCGGAACTGCTTCGCGATGGGCGAGCGAGCGCCGCTTCCGAACGAGATGCCGATCTGGGGCGACGTGACCTGCACGCAGTCGCCGAGGTCGACCGACAGCTGCTTGGCGAGCGTCTTCCCGAGGACGATTCCGGGCATCCGCGCGACCTCCGCGGAGCTCTTGCAGGGATCCGGGTCGATCGCGTCGGGGACGAAGTCGTCGTCCGGGAGCTGGCTCTTGTAGCCTCCGGTCGGCGTCACGTCGCCGAGCAGGGCCGGGGCCGCGCGGGCCGCCGGGCTGGGCTTCTCGTGGTGCGGCGCTTCGGGGGCTCTCCCCGCCGCTGCCGGGCCTCCGGCCCCCGCGTCCGCGGCCTGCGTCTCGCCCTCGACCTCGCGACGCATCCATTGCAGGAGCGTGTCGGTCCCGCCGTCCGCGTCCCTGGACGCGTGCGGAAAGTCCTCCCGGAGCGGATCGTCGCGAACCGGGTCGAACTGGCGCTCCGGCGGTCGAGCGCCGGGGCGCCGCAGGCCGGCAAGGCTCCCGGAGACGATGTGCTCCGGCAGATCGAGGACGCGGGGCATGAGCTCGGGGTCGACGCCCTTGAGAAGTACGCCCGTCGCCGTGCGGTCGCCGTGCGTCACCATCATGGGATTGATGACGAACGGCTCTGCGGCCAGGACGCCTTGGACGTGCTCGATCTTGGCCATGACCTCGCGGTACTCGCGGAAGTCGATCGAGTATTTGAGGACGAGCACGTGCGCATTGACGCCCAGAATCTTCTCGCGGAACTGGTCGAGAAATCCCCCGGTCACGCTGAGAACGATCGTCAGCGCCGCCACGCCGAGCGTCACTCCACCGACGGCCAGCGCGGTGCTGATCGAGATCATGTTGCGCTTCTTCGACCCGATGTACCGGAGCGCGATCGTGAGCGGGTACCCCATGTGGCGTGCGCGACCGCGCTCGTATCACGGATCGGTCGCGTCTGCCCTGCGAGAAGGTCCTACCTCCACCGATGGTCGAATAGGGGCGCGCTCCTGAAAAGTTTGCGATGCTGTCCCTCGCCCCCTTTCCAGAATTCGCGAAGATAGCCAGACGGCACGGGGGCCTTCGGGCGGTTCGCTTCTTGCTCAAGCGTCGAGCGGTTTGCGACCCTCCCGCTCCAGGATCCTTTAGCTCTGGCATTCGTCGAGGACCCCATGACCAACGCTCCGAAGCCGCCGCTGGGCCCTCCGTCGCGTCCGGGTGAGACGCCAACGCTCGCCGCAGGAGGGGCCCCAGCGCTGGATGCGCCGGATAGCGGCACGCCGCCTCCCTCGAAGATCGACGCGCTCGTCGGCAAGACGGTCGACGGCCGGTACCTCGTCGAGCGCATTCTCGGCGAAGGCGGCATGGGCATCGTGTACGCCGCCCGTCACAAGGTGATCGGCAAAAGGGTCGCCATCAAAGTCCTGCGCGGCGAGATGGCCATGGACAGCGACGTGAACGAGCGTTTCCTCCAGGAGGCGCGGGCGGCCAGCGCGATTGGCAATCCGCACATCATCGACATCAGCGACTTCGGTCAGCTGCCGGACGGGTCGACGTACTTCGTGATGGAGTTCCTCGACGGCAAGAGCTTGAGTCAGATTGTCTCGGAGGGCATAGGCCCGATCCCGGTGCCGCGGCTGTGCCACATCGCCAAGCAGATGGCACAGGGGCTCGCCGCCGCTCACGCCGCCAATATCGTCCACCGGGACCTCAAGCCCGACAACGTGATGCTGATCAATCGGGGGACGGAGAAGGACTTCGTCAAGATCCTCGACTTCGGCATCGCGAAGGTGGGCGGTGGGGCGAGCAAGGTGACCCGCGCCGGCAGCGTCTTCGGGACGCCTCACTACATGAGCCCCGAGCAGGCCGCGGGCGCCGCCGTCGACCACCGCACCGACATCTATGCGCTCGGCGTCATCCTCTACGAGATGGCCTGCGGCAAGGTCCCGTTCGACGCCGACAACTTCATGGGGATTCTGACGCAGCACATGTACAAGGCTCCCGTCCCCATCCGCGCCCTCGTCCCCGAGGTCGACGTGCCCCCGGGGCTCGACGCCATCGTCCTCAAGTGCCTGACGAAGAAGCCCGAGGGCCGGTACGACTCGATGGATCAGCTCGTGGCCGACCTGGAGAAGCTCGATCACGGCGTCCTTCCGGACGCGGTGCAGGAGATGATGGCGCGCTCGGGCGGATTCAACGTCCCGGCGGACTACTTCCGTTCGACGGCGATGCCCGCTCCGGTGCCGGCGTCGCCTTTGGTGCCCATCAAGCGATGGCCGCTTTACTCGGTCATCGCCGCGGTCGCGACGGGGATCGGCGTGATGGGGGTCGTCGTCATCGCGAAGAGCTCGAGCAGCACGGCAGGGACGCGGCCGCCCGCGACGGTCGTTGCAACGGTCGATCCGGTCGCTCCCGTACCGATCACGGTCGCGCCCGTCGCAAGCGTGTCCGCACCGGTGACGCTCGCTCCCGTGCCGACGACGCGCGAAGTGCTCGTGAGCGTCGCGCCAGCCGACGCCGTCATCACACGCAACGGAAAGGATCTCGGCCCGCAGCCGGTGGAGCTTCACCTTGCCGACGGCGAGCGGGCGTCGCTCGTCCTCGCTCGCAAGGGGTACAAGCCGAAGACGGTGACCGTGGACGGGAAAGACGCGAGGCAGTCGTTCTCGCTCGACTCCGTTTACGGAGGCGCCCCCCCGGCGAACGCCGGCGCGGCCAAGCCAGCGGCAGGGTCGAGATTCGGCGGTATCGACGACGTCGGCGATCCCTTCGCAAAGCACTGAGGAGAACGCGTCCCATAAGCGGGCGATACCTTCGCGAGCCCTGCGTCGGGGGTCGTCACCGTACGGGAGTACGGCTCCTCGCCCCGCCGCAGGGCTCGCTCGGTCTCGCTCGCTTCTGGGACGCGTTCTCTTCGGGCGGCGTCACGTGCGGGACGAATGAGCGGGCGTCGCGGCGCCGCTCGGAGACGGCGAGGGGTGAGCTTTCTAGTCTCGCTTGGCGAACATCGTGCCGTTCCATGCGTAACGTACGTTGCTGATGCCGCTCCACGGCAGCAGGAGAGGCTCGACGGTGCCGCTGCCCGGCTGGTCCTGCGTCCACGGGTAGGTCTTCTCCGTCCAGCCCGTTGCCCTGCCAGGCGCGGCGAGGACCTCGAAGGACTTGCCGCCTGCAGCCGGGATGAACTGCACCAATCCCTGAACGCGCTTGCCGCCCTCCTCGCGCCCCGTCTCGATCGCGAAGACGCGATTGATGGCGTCGGTGCGGACCTCGTAGACGAAGAGAACCTCGGAGTCGACGCTCTCGCCTGATCCTCCGGACAAGTGGCGTACCCCGCGCACGATGATGTCCGCGGCACCGCCGCCGGTCAGGTCGCGCGCCGACAGGTCCTTCACGTCGTTCGCCTCGGCGAACTGCGAGAGCGTGATGTAGGCGTAGGCGAGACCATTCTTGAAGCCTGGGCCAAAGACCACGATGTCTCGTCCGATGAGGACGACGCGCTCCGGGCGCCCGTCGCCTGCCACCTGGACGCGCAGGTCCACCTTCGCGGTCACTTCTGTCCCGACGCCCCGATCCTTGCGGTACTGGTCGAGGACGCGCGCCGAAAGGTCCCCGCCCTTCGACACCTTCGGGGTCGGTGGCTCGGGTGGGTGCACGGGAGACGGGTGCTCGGCCGTGCCGCCGCTCGGCATCTGCTCTTTCTGAGCGACCTCCTTGCCCTTCGAGAAGCGCGCTCCGTCCCAGCGCCACGTCTGCGATCGCACGGCGCCCCACGGGAAGAGAATCGGCTCGACGTCGGTGACGATGGGCTCCTTGTACGAGAGCGCGTCCCAGCTCGTGGCCGGCTCGACTGCCACCTCGATCTCGCCGCGCCCCATGTGCACGGAGTTGTCGATGTGCCTGTCGGACTGGCGCACCCCGATCTCGTGCGCGAACGTCACGCGTGGCTCGTCGGTTGCACTCATCGAGCTCAGGACCTCGATGAACTCGCGTGTGGCCTCGCCGACGCTCGCGCGGCGCCGCAGGACCACGTCTGCCTTGCCGCGGCCCGTGACGTCCCGGACCTCGAGCTTCACGAACTCGCCGCCCAGGTCGCGGAAGAAGAAGCCGGTCCCTCCCATGTACGAGGTACCGCAGATCGTCAGGTAGTGTTCGAATACGGCGATGCGCTCGCGCATGCCGTTGCCGAGTAGATCCGCGACGACTTCGGCGGTCGGAGCCGTCTTCGTCAGCCCCTTGGGCGTGAGAAGCTGCTCTATCATGGAGAGCTCCGGCTCGCTCGGCACCCAGGGCATGGCGGCGGGATGCTGCGCGTCGCCCGGGCCCGTCGCGATGACGCCGTCGTCGCCGTCGAAGTAGCGGGCCACGCCGTGGATTCCGACGCGGGTCGTCCTCGCTTCGGGCAGCGAGCTCCAAGGGATGACGGCCTCGAAGGTGTAGCCGCCCGTCGTGGAGGCCTCGACGATCTTTGCGCCCGCGATCGGCGCGTGGCGCCCGTAACGAACGCTCCCTTCGCTCTCGCCCGGCTTGCCGGCGTAGAGCGCCACACCGTACGTCGTGTACGAGCCGCCCGGCTCCGGCACCGCGAGCAAGAGAGACACGTGGTCCTGCCCCGCGACGAACGAAGCGTCGGTCACGTCGGCGCCGACGTAGAGCTTCGTGTCGTCGTACTGTAGCGAGATCTTCATGGCCGACTTCGTCGTCCCTTTGACGACGAGGCTCGCCTTCGCGGGGGCGGGCCACTCGTTCAGGATGCCGTCCAGCTTCACGGGCTTGTCTTTCTCGAGCAGCTCGAGGCGCAGGCCATCGACCGTGACCTCAGGCGTCTCGCCTCCGCCACCGTTGAGCGTCTCGATGCCGTGAGCCGCTGCGTAGGCCGCGAAGTCGGGGTCCGATGGATCGTTCGGGGGGACCTGCGCGGCCTTCTCGGGAGCCGCCGCACCCCCGCACGCCATGAGCGCGAGTGCGGCGATCACGGCAAGCTCACGCATCGTCCGTCACCATAGCAAGAAGGGATTCTCAGGCGCGAACGACGAGCCGCTGGATGACTTTGAGCACCTCGACCGCGGGGATGATCGACGCCGAGAGAAGAAGGAGCATCCCCCACTCGGTCACGTTCATGGGGAACGTCTGGAACACGGGGCGAAGGGACGGCACCAGAACCGCGACGAGGTGGATGCCCGCGCTCACGAAGACCGCGGCGAGGAGGGCGAGCGGGAAGAGGGGACGGAGCGCGAAGATCGATATCGTCGCCGATCGGCAGTTGAATGCGTGCAGCAACGGACTGAAGGCGAGAAGGGAGAACGCGATCGCGCGCGCGTGCTTGACCGCCAGCGGGCCGCCCGTTCCCGCGGGCAGCAGGTAGCAAACCATGGCCGTAGCCCCCATCCACGCGCCCACGAAGGCGATGCCGAGCCAGTCGCGAGTGCCCAGCAGCCCCGCGGTGCGCTGGCGGGGGGGCTCGCGCATCTGGTTCGGGTCCGGCGGATCGACGCCGAGGGCCAGGGCCGGCAGTCCGTTGGTCACGAGGTTGATCCAGAGGATCATCAACGGCGTGAGGGGCTTGAGGTCCGTGAAGAAGCTGACCCAGAAGACCGCGACCAGGAGCCCTGCGTTCGACGACAAGAGGAAGAAGATGAACTTCTGGATGTTGCGCCAGATGGCGCGCCCTTCGCGGACGGCCTCGACGATCGTCGCGAAGTTGTCGTCGGCGATCACCATGTCCGCGGCCTCGCGGGCGACGTCCGTGCCGTCCTTTCCCATCGCCACGCCGATGTGGGCTTCGCGCAGCGCCGGCGCGTCGTTGACGCCGTCGCCGGTCATCGCGACCACGTGACCGCGTCGCTTGAATGCGCCCACGATGCGGAGCTTCTGCTGCGCGGTCACCCGCGCGAACACCCGCGCCGCGTCGATCTGCACCTCGAGCTCGGGGTCAGAGAGTTCGTCGAGCTCTGCGCCTGTCAGCGCGATGGCGCCCTCCTCCCACAGGCCCAGCTCCTTGGCGATCGCGACCGCGGTGAGCTTGTGGTCGCCCGTGATCATCACGGCCCTGAGCTGCGCTTCGGCGCAGAGGCGCACGGCCTCCTTCACGCCCTCCCGCGGCGGGTCGATCATTCCGACCAGGCCGAGAAACGTTAGCCGCTCTTCGATTTCCGCCGTCGGGCGAGCGTCGGCGTCGGCCGTGGCGTCGGCGCGCGTCATCGGAGGCGCGGACGCCCTTCCCAGCTCGCGGCGCGCCACCGCGAGGACACGCAGGGCCTGCCCGCTCATCCGCTCGGCTTCCTCGAGGATCGCTCGCCGCGAGGACTCGTCGAGGGGCTGCGGCCCGCCGTCCATGTCGCGGTCGTTGCAGAGCGGGACGAGAACGTCGGCGCTGCCCTTCGAGTGGACGATCTCCCGACCCATCTCGTCGAGGGCCACGATGGTCATTCTCTTGCGATCGCTGTCGAACGGTAGCTCCTTGACGACCTGATTCGAGCTGACGACGAGCTCGCGCGACACGCCGCCCTTCGCCGCCAGCGTCAGCAGCGCTCCCTCGGTCGGGTCGCCCTGAACACGCCAGACGCCGTCACGCATCTGCAGGAGGGCGTTGTTGCAGAGGGAGACCGAAGCGAGGAGGTCTCGGAGCGGACCGGACAGGGAGGCGACGCGCCCTCCGTCTGCGCCGAGCAGGTGGCCCTCGGGATCGTAGCCCGTGCCGGTCACCTTGAAGCGCGCACCGCCCGCGTACACTTCGCGGACGGTCATCTCATTCTGGGTGAGCGTCCCTGTCTTGTCGGTGCAGATGACCGTCGCGGATCCCAGGGTCTCGACGGCCGCGAGCTTGCGGATGATCGCCCCACGCTTGGCCATGCGCTGCATGCCGAGGGCGAGCGTGATCGTCGTGATCGCCGGTAGCCCCTCGGGGATGGCCGCGACGGCGAGGCTCACGGCCTCGAGGAGCAGCTCGTGCCAGGTGCGCCCGCCGTGGATCATTCCGCGCGCGAAGAGCAGCCCCGAGAGCGCGAGGCAGCCCCAGAGGATCCGCGTGCCGAACGACTCGAGCTTCTCTTCGAGCGGCGTCTTCCTGTCGCGGGGCCGATGGATGAGCGCCGACAGGTGCCCGAGCTCGGTGTGCGGCCCCGTCGCCACGACCACTGCGCGCCCCTTGCCGCGCACGACGCTCGTCCCGACGAAGAGCATCGTCGCCCGGTCTCCAAGCGGCGCGTCGCGAGCCACGGCCGCACGCGCGTCCTTCGTCACCGGGACGCTCTCGCCCGTCAGCGAGCTCTCCTCCACGAGCAGGTTGACGGTCTGCAGCAGGCGGGCGTCCGCCGGCACCGCGTCGCCGGCCTCGAGCTCGAGCACGTCGCCCGCGACGAGGCCCGTCGCGGCGACGATCTTGACCGCGTCGCCTCGCCGGACGCGGGCGTTGGGGGTCTGCATCTTCTCGAGGGCTTCGAGCGCAGCCTCCGCGCGGCGCTCCTGGACGAACCCGAGTACCGCGTTGATGACGACGATGAGGAGGATGGCGGTCGCGTCCCCGAACCGGACCATCACGGGCTCGTCCGAGCGGCTCGCGCCGTTGACGATCGCGATGACCGCCGCGACCAACAGCGTCAGCACGATCGGGTTGGCGAACTGTTGGAGAATCTGGAGGATCGCGCTCTTCGGTTGAGGGCGCGGCAGCTCGTTCGGCCCGTCGCGAGCGAGGCGCCTCTCCGCCTCGGCCTCGCTCAGACCGCGCGCAGCGTCGCACTCGAGGCGGGACAGGAGGGCATCCGCCGCCTCCGTATGGGGCGGGTGGACGGAGGCGCGGCGGTCGGCGGGCGGGGGGACGGCGGCCACGGAACCGTTAGTATCACGAGGGCGCGGCTCACATGTTCGCGTCCTCGGGCGAAGGCGACGTCGCCTTCCACGCGTCGGTCGCCCTCACTCGCGAGAACCACCCGAATAGCCTGCGAAAGTCGCCAAGGGGCAGCCTCGCCGACTGCATGTACGCCAGCGGAGTGGCGACGGCGAAATCGGCCAGCGTCAGCTTGTCCTGGGCAATCCACTCTTTGCCTTCGAGGTGAGCGTCGAGGACGCGCCCGAGGCTCGAGACGAGCGCCTCCCCGCGTTTCTCCTCCGCGGGATCAGGGGCCCCGGCGCCGATCATGCCCTTCACGACGCGCTCCCAGCCGAGGACACTCACCGCCGGCTGAAAGTGGTAGGCCGACCAGAAAAGCCACCGGTTGACGTCGGCTCGCGCGCGAGGCGCCGTCGGATAGATGGCGTCGCCTCCCGGCGTCGTGTCCGCCAGGTATTGCATGATGGCGTGCGACTCCCAGAGGACGAAGCCGTCGTCCTCGAGGACGGGCACCTTGCCGTTCGGGTTCTTGCGCAGGAACGACGCGCTCCGTTGCGCTCCCCGGGCGAGGTCGATGAGGACGCGCCCGCGACGAGAGCCATCTTGCGCGTGGCGACTGTCAGCCTATTGTCAGGTTTCTCCACGTCGTGGCTCGAACGGAACGCCTCTTTGCGCTTGCCGAGTACCTGCGTGGCCGTCGCACGGGCGTGACGGCCGACACGCTGGCCGATCGCTTCGGGGTGACCGTGCGGACCATCTATCGGGACCTCGACGCACTGCGGGCGGCGGCGATGCCCCTGTCGTCCGAGCGCGGCCGCGGCGGTGGGTACGCGCTCGACGCGAGCTACAGCCTCCCGCCCGTCAACTTCACCGCGCGCGAGGCCGCGCTCCTCGTCGCGCTGGGCCGGCATGCGATCGACATGCGTCTGCTTCCGTTCACCGAGACCCTCGAGTCCGCGCTCGACAAGGTCCGTGCGGCCCTCTCGAAGTCGGCGCAGCGCGAGCTCCTCGCGCGCCTGCGGGAGCTCGCGTTCCTGGGGGTGCCCGCCTTGGCCGCAAAGAAAGCCGTGCGCACGGCCATCGAGCGCGCCTGGTTCGAGCAGCAGCCGCTGCGCGTCACCTACGTCGACGGCAACTTCGTCCAGACGACGCGCGTCGTCCGTGTCCTGGCGGTCGTGATGGATCGCCACGAGACGCGCCTCGATGCCACGTGTCTCGACGATGGGGAGCGTCGGTACTTCCGGATCGACCGCATCACGGTCGCCGAGGTGCTTCGCATGCGACCGTGACGCTCGGCGGTTCGGACGAGACGGTGGACCGGTAGCGCGTGATACCGTCTCGCGGCGAATGGCGACCCTTCAAGTCTTCGATCGCCTCGTCGCTCGCTGCCGGGACCTGCCGCGTCTCCCCTTCGCGGTCGTGGCCGCCACGACGGACGTGGCCCTCTCCGGCGCGATGGCCGCGGCAAACGCAGGCCTCATCGAGCCTATTCTCGTCGGGCAGGAGGGCCTCGTTCGCGAGCTCGCGTCCAGGTTGAATATCGACCTTTCCCACACGCGGATCATCGACGCGTCCGACGACGGAGACGCTGCCAAGAAGTCGGTTGCGCTGTGTCGCGAAGGCGTGGCGATGGGGCTGATGAAGGGCAGCCTGCACACGGACGTCCTGATGCACGCCGTGCTCGACCCCCAGGCAGGATTGCGGACGGCGCGTCGCGTGAGTCACGTCTTCGTCATCGACGCACCCGCGTACCCACGGCCACTGCTCGTGACGGATGCCGCCATCAACATCTACCCGACGCTGGACGACAAGGTGGACATCGCGAAGAACGCGATCGAGCTCGCGCACGCGCTGGGCATCCCGGTGCCCAACGTTGCCATCCTGTCGGCCGTCGAGACGGTGAGCGCGAAGATCACTTCGACAATCGACGCCGCCGCTCTCTGCAAGATGGCTGACCGCAGGCAAATCACGGGCGCGATCGTCGACGGTCCGCTCGCGTTCGACACGGCGGTGAGCGCCGAGGCCGCGGCCATCAAGGAGCTGGTGTCGCCCGTCGCAGGTGTGGCCGACGTGCTGCTCGTGCCGGACCTGGAGTCCGGCAACATGCTGGCCAAGCAGCTCGAGTACCTCGGAGGGGCCGAGCTCGCGGGCGTCGTGCTCGGGGCGAGGGTGCCTATCGTGCTGACGAGCCGGTCCGACTCTGCGCGCGCGCGTCTCGCGTCGTGCGCGGTCGCCGTGCTGAGAGCCGCCGCCCGGTAAGGTGCGTCAGGCGAGTCGGCCGTACCAGACGACGGTCTCGTACGCGAAGGTGACGTGCCCCTCGTGCGCGTGCACGGCGAAGATCTCCCCCAGGCGACGCATGATCGGCTCGTGATACGGGTCGCCGGGTCGCGGGGCGTATGACGACGACGCGAGCCGCCCGCGAAGGCCGGCCTCGTCGAACCGCTGTTCGTTGTCGAAGCGTGCGACCGCGGGCGAACCGGGAGCGAAGAACGCGCGGATGCGTGGCTCCGCTGCGCGATCGCTCTCACGGACGTGGGCGTATTCGGCCGCATATCGCTCGAGCATCTCCTCGTAGTCACGATTGAAGGCGGAGTCTTTGCGCTGATTCCAGACGAGCACGACGACGCCCGACGGGCGCAAGATGCGCGCGAACTCCGTCCGGGTCCGCGGAGGGTCGAACCAGTGAAACGCCTGCGCGGCCGTGATGAGATGGACGGAACCGGCCACCCGCGTCGTCGCCTCCGCGCTCCCGTCGATACTCGTGAATCGTTCGTTTCCCGCGAACGCGCGCTCCGCGACCGAGCGCATGGCAAGGTTGGGCTCGACGCCGATGACGCGCGCGCCCGAGTCGAGGAGGAGCGCCGTCAGAATGCCCGTGCCGGACCCGACGTCGGCCACGACGGCGTCCGGTCCCAGCCCGCACGCCTTGGTGAGCAGATCGACGAGCGCCGGCGGATAGCCCGGTCGAAAGCGAACGTAGTCGTCGACGCGATCGGAGAAGCGTTCCATGGAGTCGCGAAGGGACACGGGGATCTCCGTAGGGTTCATCGGAGTCCGCTTCAAGTTGGACCGTCGAAACCCAACCGTTTCGAGTTCGTGGCTGGTCCTCGCGGCATGCCCGGCCGATGCTGCCGTCAGGGTCATGCTCCGGGCTCGACCGGCCAGTGGGATTGGGTTTCTGGTAATTGCCGCGGCGTGCGCAGCGTTGGCGATGGCCGCAGCGTCGTGCGGGGGTTCGCTCCGGGACGACGGCGGCGAGACGGATGGGGCGACGGCGAGTGCCCATGATGCCGCGAGGTCTCCGGCTGAAGCTCTTGCGACGGACTCGGAGACCGCACCGGAAGTGGCTGCGCCCGAAGCCGATCTGGACGCCGCTTCGAATCAGCCCGAGGCGCAGACGCCCTACGAGTGCCCTGGCATCACGTCCGTCTCGGCTTCTCCGGCCGAGGCACTTCCAGGCCAGGTTGTGTCTCTAGGTATCGCGACCTTAGGGACCGTGACGGACGTCGTGTGGACAACGAGTTGCCCTTGCCCGCCCTGCGGCGGCACGATTGTCGACTCCGACGGCGGGGCCGGTTTCGTGTGCGACGTCACTTGCCAAACTTTGACTGTGACCGCGAAGGTCGTGGGGCAACCCGACGGCGCGGCGGCGGACGTATGTGCCGACGCAAGCGCCACGATGATGTCGACGACGGTTGTTTGCGAGGGGTGCAACGATATCGACTGGTGCCTGCCCCCCCTGGCTGGGTGCAACCTGGCCCCCCTCGTCTGCGGCAGCGCCCCCTGCACCGACCTACAGAGCGACCCATACAACTGCGGTGCGTGCGCCAACGCTTGCGCGATCGGGCAGGCGTGTTCTTCGGGCAGCTGCGTGGCAATGCCTTCGGATGCCGGCGGCTGGGTGGACGCGAGCCCCGACGGTGGGAGCGGCGATCTCTGAGCGCACCTGGCCGGGCGCGGGCGCGGGCGCGGGCGCAGGGAGCGCCGTGTGTTCCAACGGCGCTCCCCGTTTCCCGAGCGCGCCTACTGCGCGCGCGGAGTCGTGCCGGCGGCGGGCGCAGGCGACGTCACGGCGGGCTGCGAAGCGGCCGACGGGGCGCTCGGCGCAGTCGCGGGGACCGTGCCCTTCACCTTCGCCTTCTGCTTCTTGCCGAGCGTGCCCCGCGCCTCGCGCGTGGCCTTGGCCTTGGCGGCGGCGGCGACCTTCTGCTCCGGCGTCTTCGTCGCCGTCTTCGGCGCCGTGAAGCCGAAGTCGGCGAGGACGGGGCTCGTCTCACCGAAGGAGTTGAGGACGTACTGGCGCAGGCTCCGGAGCAGCGGCGTCAGCTTCGCCCCGAGCGCCTTCTGGGCCGCGACGGTCGAATGCCAGTTGGCGCTCGCGGCCGCGACCACACCGGCCGAGTCGATGCGGCTCTGCACGAGCTTCACGAGATCGGCCGGCGCATACGTCGCCCCCGCCAGGGGAAGGCTCGGCACGTTGAGCAGATGCTTCTGAATGCCCACGATGACCTGGGCGTCGTGGGCCTGGGTGGTGGTGTTGTTGACGATAGCCATGATGGTTTCCTCTTCGTTCTGGACGATGGGAATGGGTTACGGGCGGAGCACCATGCGCCGCGCGTTCGCCCCTCACCCTCTAATGACCCTCGAGGAGACCTCTTTCGGAAAAAATAATTCGATCGTCGTGTCGATTGATCGCCGCCGAGTGCGATTGCAGTCGAGGGTCGAGCCTTTGTGGACGAGATGGGCGCATGGGAGGGCGAGCGAGGCTCGTGGGAAGCCGAGATGCGTGCATGTCCGGCGCAGAGGGGCGTGCATCTGCGCGGGATGGCTGCGTGTCCAGGCCACCCATGCACGGTGCTGGACGAGGGAGACGCCTGTTCGGCCCGGATGCGTGCGTACCTCGACGAGATGGGCGTCGAGGTGGGACAGCCTCGCGTGTTGCTGGACGAGAGAGATGCGTGCCTGCGACGGATGTGCACGTAGCTCGGCTGGATGGGCGTCCGGGCGGGCGCGGGCGCAGGCGCAGGCGCGGGCGCAGGAGGGAACGAGTCACCGGGGTGACGACGCGGGGCCAGGGGGTGGTTCGCTCGCTCGCTTGACGAGTGTGGCGCCGTGCTCGACCGCGTCAAGAACGCTCCGCGCCGCCGCCATGAAGCGACGGTGCTTCGCGGGCAGGAGCCCGCTCGCATTCTTGACTCGGTCTGCGCGCGGCGCCGCAGGGGCGGGGCTTTTGCGAGAGGCGCAAGGCAGAAAGGCGAAACGAACATGTTGAGAATCTACGAGACGGTGATTGAGGTGCTCCGGGGGCTACGGCCCGTGATGGCGCAGATTGAGGCGCACGACCGGGACCTCGCACGGCAACTGAGGCGGGCGGCCAGCAGCGTGGCGCTCAACGTCAGTGAGGGCAGCGGCTGCAGTGGAGGCACGAGACGGGAGCGGTATCGCAATGCGCTCGGGTCGGCACGGGAGACCGGGGCATGCCTCGATGTGGCCATCGCATGCGGGTACGTCGGGGAGATCGATGCGACGCTGGCTGATCGGCTGGACCACGTCCGGGCGGTGCTGGTGAAGAACGTCGTCTAGCCGGGCTCGAAGGAAGACGAGCGCCGCATCGCGCGGCGCTCGGTCTTCCCGCGCCTGCGCCCGCGCCTGCGCCCGCGCCTGCGCCCGCGCCCGCGCCCGTCCCCTACCTCCCCGCCTTCCTCTTCTCCCCCCCCTGCTGCTCCGCCTCCAGTTCCTCCAGCGCCGCCGCCAGTTCGTCCTGATCGCTCTTCCCGGCGCCCGCCGTCGCCACGGCTGGGGCCTCCACGCGCGCCTGCACCGGCGGCGCCGGCGCCTTCTCCTCCTCCGCAGGCAGCATCCCCATCTTCCTCTTCAGCGCGACGAGATCCTCGTCCGAGCTGTGCTTGCCCTCGAGCTCCTTGAACTTCGACGTCAGCGTGTCGCCCGAGTACTCCTCAGCGAGATCCCCCTCCGCCTCGGCCTCCGCCTCGATCTGGTCCACCTTCGCCGCCATGCGGTCGAATGTCTCGAAGGCGCTCTGGTCGCGCAGGCCGCTCATCGTGTCCTGGATGGCGCGCTGCGCTTCGGCGCGCTTCTTCCGGGCGATGAGGACGTTCTTCTTGCGCTTGGCCTCCTCGATCTTGTCGTTCAAAAGGCGGAGCGCCTTCTTCAGCTGCTCGACCGCCGTCTTCTGCTTCGTCCACTGGTCCTTGTAGGTCGCCGCGAGCTCGTCGTATTCGCGCTTGCGCGCGAGCGCCTCCTTCGCAAGCTCCTCGTTGCCGGCGCGGACCGCCATCATCGCGCGCCGCTCCCACTCCTGCGCGTTCGCCAGTTCTTGCTCGAGCTGCTTGGCGAGGCGCTTCTCGTCCGCGATCGACGCGGCGACCTGCTTTTTCGCCTCGACGAGCTGGTTGTTCATCTCCAGGACGACCTGGTTCAGCATCTTCTCGGGGTCTTCCGAGCGGCTGATGAGGTCGTTCAGGTTGCTCTTGATGAGCTGCGCGAGACGGCTGAAAATTCCCATTCATTCTTCTCAGTGGCTACCAATGGTGCCCTTGGCCATTCGCGCGAGCTCGGGGAGCTGCTGCGCCAGGGCGACGTCGATCTCGTCGAGCGTCGCCTGGATCTCGTTGTAGTCGAGGTTCTCGAGCTCGAGCGCGCTCGACAGGACCACGCGTCCGGCGTCGATCCCGTAGCTTGCATGGACGAGCTCCTGCGCGTTCAGCTCGAGCAGCCGTCGATAGAAGGCCGCCTCCTCGGCGTCTCCCGTCAGCTTGCCGATGTACACCCGGATGACCACCAGCGGCGGATCGACCCGCACGGCCACCGCGGGCATCCCTCCGCTGGATTCGACGAGAAAGGTCCCCGGCTGGCTGTCGACTGCGCGAAACGGCCGATTCGAGCGGAGCAAATACGCCTCGACGTCCTTCTCGGTGCGCATGAAGCGCCAGCCTAGTTCTAGTTGGCTGAGGAGTCACCCCGAGGCCTTGCGGGACTTTCGCGGGCTCGGTGTTCTTTCGCGCGGGCTCGGTGTTTAATGAGAAGGCTAGGGGGGAGCGCCGTAAACAAACTTGCCGTTGGCCGGGGCGGCCTTAACCATTAAGGGGCCAATGCCAGCACCAAGTCGCCCCCGTCGCTTCGTTACGCTCCTCCCGGTCCTTGCCGCAGGGATGAGCGCAGTGCTCGCGGCACAGATGATCGGGCGAGACCGGCGCTATCTGGCGCCCGTTCTCATCATCGCGACGCTGATGCTCGCGCCGACGATCATCGGCCGCTGGCGTACGCGCAAGCTTCTCATCTCGGGCGACGTCGAGCGCGTCATCGGCACCTGGGAGGGCCTCATCCACCGCGTGCCCCACCCCGAGACCATGGCGCCGCTCCTGCGGGCCACGGCCTACGCTTCCTACGGCTGGATCGAGGCCGCACGCCTCGCGCTGAAGCGCGCGGTTCGAGGGCCCGCGTGGGAGGCGGCGGTCGAGCAGCGGCTGTTCGTCGAAACGCTCCTCGACACGTTCGAGGGGGATCGCGACGGCGCGATCCACAAGGCCGAGGCCCTCGCGGCGCTGCCGATGCCCGTCACGGGGGTCTTTGCCCACCGGCGCATCAAGCTTCTGCGGCGCGGTCTGGCCGCCCTGGCGCGCGCGTTCGCCCACACGAGCGAGCCGGGGGATGCGCGGGTTCTGGCCAGGGCCGCCGGCGGGTCACCGCTCGTCCACTGGGCCATGCGCTACGCGGCCGCCATCGTCGCGGTGGACGACGGGCGGGGCAGCGAGGTGAGGGCTCTGCTGTCCGGGGCGCCCGAGTGGCCCAAGGAGAGCGCTTTCTACACGTACCACCACGAGCTTCTGGAGCACGCCGAGTCCGTCTAAGCGGGTACAATCATCCGTCCTATGGCGGAAGCCGTCCTACGTACCGGAAGGCTGCCCGAGCTCGCCAAGTACGAGATCCTCGAGGAGATCGGACACGGCGGCATGGCGACCGTGTACCGCGCGCACGACCGCCGGCTCGGACGCGACGTCGCCGTCAAAGTGATTCACCCGCATCTGCGCGATTCGCGCGAGGCGGTGGCGCGCTTCAATGCCGAGGCCAGGGCCGTCGCCAAGCTGCGCCACCGCAACATCGTCGAGGTCTACGACGTCAGCGCGCCCGAGGACGCGGAGCAGTACCTCGTCGTCGAGCTCGTGCGCGGGACGACGATGCGCAAGCTCCTCGAGAAGCGCCGCGCCCTGCCGCCGGAGATCGCCGCCGCGCTCGCGATCGATCTCCTCGGAGCCCTGGCGCACGCGAACGCGGCGGGCGTCGTGCACCGGGACATCAAGCCGGAGAACGTCCTCATCGAGCACCTACCCCCGCCCGAGCTGGAGCCTGACCACGGGCGGCCGAGCAAGGGGTCGCGCGTCATGGTGAAGCTGACCGACTTCGGCATCGCGAAGCTGCTCGACGCGCAGGGCGTCACGTCGACGGGCCAGGTTCTCGGCAGCCCAGCGCACATGGCTCCGGAGCAGATCGAGGGCGGCGAAGTCGACGCGCGCGCGGACGTGTTCGGGCTGGGGGTCCTGCTCTACGAGTGCATGGTCGGCCACCTGCCTTTCGAGGGGCAGAACCCGGCTCAGGTGCTGAGGCGCGTGCTGGACGGCACCTATCCCGAGGCGGTGGCGGAGCGCCCGGTCGTCGGCAAGACGTGGAGCGCGCTGCTCGATCGCGCCCTCGCGCACGCCCAGGCCGAGCGCTTCCCCGACGCCGGAGCCATGAAGGCCGCGATCGTGGCCGAGCTCGATCGGCTGGCCTTTCCGGGGGCAGAGGGCGAGCTCGAGGCATGGCTCGACGATCCCGACGCGTACGAGGCGGCCCACGCCAAGAGAATGATCGACCGCCTCTGCACTCTCGCCGACGACGCGAGAAAGAAGGGCAACGTCCTCGCCGCGGCGGCCGACTACAACCGCGCCCTGGCCCACGCGCCGGACGATCCGCACCTACTGCGGATCGTGGCGGGGATGAATCGCGCCGAGGCCCGCGCGCGCTTCATGAAGCGGGGACTCTCTGCGCTGGCGCTCGCCGCGGGGGTAGGCGTCCTCGGGTTCGGTCTCGATCACGCGCTGCGGCATGACAGGCACCCGTCGAACCCCGCGGGGACCAATCCCGGAGAGGCCCCTGGCGCCTCGGCCGCCACGCCGTCCGACCCTTCGTCCGCGCCGGCGAGCCTCGGCGGGGCCGAGACCGCGCGCCGGTCCCCCGCCGTTCCGCGGGTCGCTCCCGCTCCGCCGCGCGCAATCGAGCGCGTCATCACGCTCGACCTGAAGCCGCCGATGGGCGTCGCCATGTCGATCGACGGGCAGCCGACGCGCGACGTGAGCACCGGCGACAGGCTGACGATCGACGGGAAAGCGCACGCGCTGAGTTTCTCGTGTCCCCGGCGAGGCGGCGACGATCCGTGCGTGGTCGTCCGGCTCGCCGTTGGCGCGGGAGACAAGGACGACACGCTCGTCGTCTCCGTCCCGGTCAAGCCGGCGACCCTCGTCCTCGAGGGGGACCGGGCCAAGACCTATCAGGTGGTGCAGCACCCGGAGGTCAGCGTGCGCGCCGGGACGAATACCGTACTGCTGAAGAGCGCCTACGAATCGGTCACCGTGACCGAGATGGAGACCGGCACCTCCGTATCCGTAAGGCTCGAAGCCGGCCGGACCGTTCACGCCTCCTTCCCCTGAGCCGTCAGGGAGACGCATAGCGGCGGCGAAAAACGGTTGCAGGCCCCTCGCCGGTGGGTGGATCGTTCCGGGCGTGCCACAGCCCTGCCCGGCCCCGCGGTACGTCCGAGGCCTGGCCGGCGTTCGCCAATGGGCTCTCGCGGTCCCGGTCGTGGCTGCGCTCGTCCTCGGCGGCTCGTCCCCGGCCCTCGCCGATGCGCAAGGCGATCTCGAGAAGGCGCACAGCGCGTACGTCGCGCACAAGTACGACGACGCCGAGACGAGACTCCGGGCGCTGCTCGACGCGAAGACCGGGCTGCTCAAGGACCCCGACAGCGTCGCGGACGCGCGCATGTACCTCGGCGCCGTGCTCGTGGCCGAGGCGAGGAAGGACGACGCGGCGCGGGTCTTCGAGGAGCTGCTCCTCGAGAAGCCGGACTACGAACCCGATCCCCTCCGCGTCTCGCTGGAGTCGATCGACGGGTTCGTCGACACGCGCTCGCGGCTGAGGCAAAAGCTCGCCGCCATTCAGGCCGAGCGCGTCCGGAAGGTGCAGGACGAGCGGGCCAAGATAGAGGCCGAGCGACAGAAGGCCGCCCTGCACCTCGCCATGCTCGAGAAGCTCGCGAGCGAGGAGATCGTGACGGAGAAGAACGAGCGCTGGAGGGCGCTCCTGCCGCTCGGGATCGGGCAGTACCAGAACGGACAGGACGCGCTCGGGACGGTGTTCCTCAGCGGAGAGCTCGCGCTGGCGCTCGGCAGCTTCGTCGGAGCGGGACTCACCCTCTACGACGCAGGGCAGGCGAGAGCGGCCTTCGCGCGGCAGGACGCCAGCGCTACGGCTTACCAGCAGCACGCCCAGGTGGCCGCCATCGTCGGCGATCTCTTCGCCGCCGGCTTCCTTCTCGCGGCCGTTACCGGCGTCATCCACGCCGAGGCGACGTTCGTCCCCGAGCACTCCGAAGTGCGCAAGCGCCCCCTCCCGCCGCTTTCGCTGGCTCCCGTCGTCGGCCCGGCGGGGATCGGGTTCAGGTTCTAAAGGGCCTCGCGGACGAAGAGGTCTTCGAGGGTCTCGCGCTTCGGGGTCACGCTTTGCAGGCGGGCGCCGTCGGCGAGGACGCGTTCGACGACGGCGCGGACCGCGGCGTCACCCTCGACCTCCATCACGAGCGAGTCGCCGACCTGCCGCGTCACTTGCGCGATGGGCCCGAGGGCCTCCCGCAGTCCATCGCTGAAGCCGGCGATCGTCACCTCGCTCCGCCGCTTGCCCTCCGCGAGCAGCTCGCTCAGGCTACCGGCCACGACGACCTCACCCCGTCGCAGGATGCACACGCGGTCGCAGAGCATCTCGACGTCGCTGAGGATGTGACTCGAGAAGAATACGGTGCGTCCCCGGCGCTTCTCGTCCACGATGATGTCGCGCACTTCCTTCCGTCCCACCGGGTCGAGGCCGCTCATCGGCTCGTCCAGGATGAGGAGCTCCGGATCGTGCACGATGGTCGCCGCAAGAGCGGCACGCTGCAGCATGCCCTTGGACAGCGTGCGCGCAGCCCGGTCGATCGCGTAGCCGATGCCGACGCGATCGATGGCGGCCTGGCACCGTTCGGCGAGCACCTTTCCGGAGAGACCCGAGAGCCGCCCGCAGAGCGACACGAACTCGCGCGGCGACAGATACGGATAGAGGTACGGATTCTCCGGGAGGAAGCCCACGCGCGCCATGACGTCCGGCGACGGCGCCGGTACGCCGAGGATCTGCATCGTGCCGCTCGTGGGTGCGATGAGCCCCGTGAGCATCTTGATCGTCGTGGTCTTTCCGGCGCCGTTGGGGCCGAGAAATCCGAAGATCTCTCCGCGACGCACGTCGAACGTCACGTTCCGCACGGCGTGAACCGAGCGGCCCGTGAAGGGCTTGCGGAACGTCTTCGAGAGGCCGGTCGTGGCGAGGACGACGTCACTCACGTCTGCTTGTCTCCGGTCGGGGGCCCTTCGTCGCCCGCCGGAGGGTCAGGCGGCGCCGGCAGCTCGTACTCGTGCAACTTGTACTGGATCTTGCGCGGGCTGACGCCAAGGACGGTCGCCGCTTTCGACGTCGACCCGCCGCACGCCTCGAGGGTCTTCAAGATCGCGTACCGTTCGAGCTCCGCGATCGTCGACCCGGGGATGGGCGGCGGCCCGTCGCGCTCGTCCGAAGGCACGACCGTGGGCGGCAGGTGCTTCTTTTCGATGCGCGCGCTGCCGGCGTCGCACAGGACCACCGCCCGCTCGACGACGTTCTCGAGCTCGCGCACGTTGCCGGGCCACGCGTACTGGTGCAGCTTCTCGAGAGCGTCGTCCGCGAAGGTATCGATGGCCTTGCCGTTCTCCGCGGCGTACCGGCGCAGAAAGAAGCTCGCCAGAGGGGCGATGTCGCCGCGTCGCTCGCGGAGCGGTGGCAGATCGACCGAGACGACGTTGAGCCGGTAAAAGAGATCCTCCCGGAACGTGCCCCTACGGATCTCGGCGCCCAGGTCCCGGTTGGTCGCGGCGATGACGCGCACGTCCACCCGGAGCGTCTCGTTGCCCCCGACCCGCTCGAAGGCCTTGTCTTGCAGGAAGCGCAGGAGCTTCACCTGGACCGCGGGGGAGATCTCACCGATCTCGTCGAGGAGCAGCGTCCCTCCATCGGCCTGCTTGAAGCGCCCCTCGCGGCGGGCGACGGCCCCGGTGAAGGCGCCGCGTTCGTGCCCGAAGAGCTCCGACTCGAGCAGTGACTCGCTCAGCGCCGCGCAGTGAAGGCGCACGAACGGCGCCTTCGCGCGCGGGCTCGCGAGGTGGATGGCCTCGGCGATGAGCTCCTTGCCGGTGCCGCTCTCGCCCGTGACAAGGACGCTGGCCTTGCTCGGTCCGACCTGCGACACGAGCTCGAGCACAGCCTGCATCTTGGGGTCGCTCGAGACGATGTGGCTGACGGCGTTGCGTTCGCGTAGGCGGTCGCGGAGGCGCCGCGCCTCCTGAACGAGCTTGGCCTTCTCCATCGCGCGCTCGACGACGGCGCCCAGCGCTTCCGGATCGAGCGGCTTGAGGAGATAGTTCTCCGCCCCTTTCTTCATGGCCTCGACGGCGCTCGAGATCGTTCCGAAGGCCGTCATCACGACGAAGACGGCGCCCGGCGCGGCGGCCCGCGCCTTCTCCATGAACGCGATGCCGTCCAGGCCCGGCATCTTCAGGTCCGTCAGGATCACGTCCGGGCCGAACTCGTCCAGCTTCCCGAGGGCCTTGAAGCCATCGGCCGCGGTGTCCGTTGCGTAACCCTCTTCGCGCAGGATTTCGCTGAGCGCCGCACGCGCGTTGGACTCGTCGTCGACGATGAGGATTCGACCGCGATGAGGCATGGGTCTTAAACGTGTCTCGCCAAGGAGGCGACGAATCGCTTCTGGAGGCAAGAAGCCACTTGGTGTTAGGAAAGCTCTGGCCGAGGATACGCCAATCGCTTTCCGGATCTGGAGAATGCTCATGGGGTCTTCCCGTTACGCGATGTGCCTTGCCCTCCTCGCCCTTGTCGCGGGGATGGGGCTTCCGTCGACCGCGCGAGCCCAGGCGCCGGCCGCGGCAGCGGGGCCATCGCCCGATAGTGCGCCTGCTGCGGCGGCGCCTGCACCGGCCCCCGCGGCTGCGCCCGACGCAGCGCCCGCGTCGGCGCCCCCGCCTGCGCCTGCGCCTGCGCTCGGTGCGCCCGCGGATGCCGAGGCAGCCCCGGCCCCCGCCGCTCCCGACGAGGACGCGGTCGTCGCGGCCGAGTGGGTGGATCGTGACGCTCACCTCAACGAGGCCAACACCGTCACCGGCGGGACCGGGCTGCTGCGCACGCAGCACGCCCAGAGCGGCGCCCCCGGGCAGTTCCGGCTGGGCATCGTGAGCGAGTGGTACACCGGCAACTTCCTCTGCACGACCAAGTTTCCCTGCCCCGGGAACGCCAACTCCGGCGGCATGCCCTACACCAGCGACACGCTGCACCACTTCGGTGGCACAATCTCGCTCGGCGCCTCCCTCTTCAAAATCGGCGAGGGCACGTTCGAGGCCTACGCGTCGACCGAGGCCATCGCGAACAGCGACACGGCGAACGTCCCCTCCCTCCTCCAGGTGTTCGGGGACACGAACCTCGCGATCAAGTACGGGGCGCCCGTCGGCAACGTGATGCATCTCGGCGTCTTCACGGAGCTATGGCTCATCAACGGTACGGGGTCGGTCGGCCTCGCCGGGGACGGCACGAGCGCGAAGTTCGGGGGCATCGCCACGGCGGACCTGCGCGGACTCGATTCGCCCGTTCCGCTGCGGCTGAGCGCGAACGTCGTCTACGCGGTCGACAACACCGGGACCGTCGTCAGCGGAACCGAGACCGGGCGGGCGGCCGCCGCCGGCGATCCGCCGGGGTCGACGATCCCGGTCACCCGCATCGAGCGCTACGGACTCGACATCAACCGCGTCGATCACGTCGATCTCTACTTCGGCGGCGAAGTGTTCGTGGCAGACGATCGCGCCCGTCCCTTCATCGAGGCGCACGTCCTCATCCCGAACAACCGACAGGGGTACTTCTGCCACCAGAACAACCCGAGCAGCGACAATTGCCTCGCGCTCGACAAGCTGGCACCGACGACGCTCACCCTCGGCAGCCGGTTCTACCCCTGGAAGCGGGGCTTCTCGGTGCTCGCGGCGCTCGACATCGCGCTGGCGGGATCGAGCGACTTCATCGAGGAGTTGCAGCCGCTCCCGCCCTGGACGCTCTACATCGGCGCGGGCTGGGCGACGGACACCAACGATCGCCCCCCGGTCGTCAAGACGAAGATCGTCGAGAAGCCCGTCGAGAAGCTGGCCATGACGAGGCACGTGACCGGCTTCGTCCACGAGAAGGACAAGAACGACCCCATCGCCAACGCGATCGTCACTTACCGCGACCGCTCCGACCTGGCGCCCCTCGCGACGGGGCCCGACGGCAAGTTCGGCGACGACGTGGCGCCCGGGCAATACACGTACGACATCAAGGCGGACAGCTACAAGCCGGGCTCCTGCGACCTGACCGTGGCGAAGGAAGGGGGCATGCTCAACACCGATTGTGCCCTCGATCCCCTGCCGCGCGTGGGTACCGTCGTCGGCCACGTGCGCGACGCGCTCACGAGCGAGCCCGTTGCCGGCGTCCAGATCGTCCTGACCGACTCGCAGCGCAAGGAATACCGGATCAACGCCGACCCCTCCGGCGGCTTCCGGTTCGAGGGCGTTGCTCCGGGCACCGCCGACGTGAACGTGACCGCCGATGGGTACCTGGCGCTCGTATCGCCCGCTGACGTCAAGGTCCGCCAGGAGAACCCGGTCGACCTGATGCTCCGGCCGATCCCGAAGAGGCCCAACGTCGTCATCACCGGCAAGGAAATCACGATAAAGCAGCAGATCCAGTTCGCGCTCGACAGCGCGGTGATCCTGCCCGAGTCGTTCGGCCTCTTGACGGAGATTGCCGATACGCTGATTCGCCATGCGGAGCTCAAGCGCGTCGAGGTGCAGGGTCACACCGACAACAGCGGCACGCCCGAGCACAACAAGATACTGAGCGAGCAGCGAGCCGAGGCCGTGGTCGCATGGCTGACGCAGCACGGGGTCACTTCCGACCGGCTCGTCGCGCGCGGATACGGGCAGGAGAAGCCGCTCGTTCCGAACGTGACCGCCGGGTACCGCGCCCAGAATCGGCGCGTGCAGTTCATCATCCTCGAGAAGGAAGGCGCTCCGGCGCCGCCGACCGGGGGCGGTGAGCGCAAGAGGACCCCGCTTCCCGGGTTCTGAGCGGATCGCCCGGCGCGGGTGGTGCTTTCTCCGCCTCGACTCGGATGAACAAAGCTCGTCGAGTCGGAGAAAGCACCACCCACACCGGGCTCGGTGGTTGGCGAGGCGGGACGGGGTGGTCACATTGCTCTTGCCGGCGGGCCCCGTAGGCGCTAGATTTCGGCGCCCAGTTAGGTGGTTGTCGATCGCGCGGGACCCCAACCGGGGCCCGCGTTTTTTTTTGGCCCGTCACTCTGCAGAACCATGACCTCTCCGAACTCCACCGAAGACCTTCACGGGATCGATCGCGTCGCGCTCGATCGGGTCATCGACCCGATTGTGCGTGCGCACGGTGCCGAGGTCGTCGACGTCGAGTTCAAGACGGAGCGCGGCGCATGGGTCCTCCGGGTCAGCGTCGAGCGGGAGGGCGCATCGGAGCGCCTCCTGTCGACCCGCGATGCGGCCGTCAACCTCGAGCTCTGCGCCAACGTATCGCGCGACCTCAGCCCCGCGCTCGACGTCGCAGACCTCATCCAGCACCCCTACCAGCTCGAGGTCAGCTCCCCCGGGGTCGAGCGCGTTCTGCGAGGCGAGCGAGACTTCGTCCGGTTCGCCGGCAACAAGGCCAAGCTCAAGCTGCGCGAGGCCATCGGGGCGTCACCCGAGGGCCTCGGCGGGCAGCGCGTCGTCATCGGCATGCTGGACGGCGTCGCCGACGGCAGGGTTCGTGTGGTCGAGAGCGGCCACGCCCGCGAGGTGCCCCTTGCGATCGTCGAGAAGGCGCGGCTCGTCTTCGAATTCGGATCCACTGGCAGGCCTGACAAGAGGAAGCACTGAGGGCAATATGGCGATACAGCAGCAGCAGAGCTCCGATCTGACCCTCCTCCAAGCGATCGAGATGGTCGCGAAGGACAAGGGCATCGACAAGACGCGGCTCGTCAAGACCGTGGAGGAGGCCATCCTCAAGGCCGCCCAGAGCGTCTTCGGCGCCAATCGCGAGCTCGAGGCCCGGTTCAACGAGGACTCCGGCCAGGTCGATCTCTTCCAGTACATGACCGTCGTCGACGACGTCTCCGACGACGATCGCGAGGTCGCGTTCGAGGACGCCCAGAAGCTCGGGCTTGCGTCGGAGATGGGCGAGGAGCTCGGCTTCCAGATCTTCTGGCATCCGACGGACGCGAAGAAGGCGGCCGAGCAGGACAAAGACTACGGCGACATCCTGCGGGTGAAGCAGGCGCGCCAGGCGTTCGGCCGCATCGCGGCGCAGACGGCCAAACAGGTACTCATCCAGCGCGTCCGCGACGAAGAGCGCGATCTCATCTTCAACGAGTTCAAGGATCGCAAGGGAGAGCTCATCAAGGGCGTCGTCCGGCGGTTCGAGAAGGGGAACAACCTCATCGTGGACCTCGGCCGCACCGAGGGGATTCTCCCGTTCCGCGAGCAGACCCCGCGCGAGACCTACAGGCCGGGCGACCGCATCGTCGCGTACGTGAAGGACATCGACCGCGAGGCCCGAGGGCCGCAGATCATCCTCTCGCGCAGCGACCCCCGCCTCGTCGAGAAGCTGTTCGAGGCGGAGGTCCCGGAGATCTACGAAGGCATCGTCAAGATCGTGGCGTGCGCCCGGGAGCCGGGGGCTCGCTCGAAGATCGCCGTCACGAGCCGTGACGCCGACGTCGATCCGGTGGGCGCGTGCGTCGGGATGAAGGGCGCGCGCGTGCAGGCGGTCGTGCAGGAGCTTCGCGGCGAGAAGATAGACATCGTTCCGTTCGACCGCGATCCGGCTCGCTTCGTGTGCGCGGCCATCCAGCCGGCCGAAGTGAGCAAGGTCATCGTCGACGAGGCGGACGGACGAATGGAGCTGGTCGTGCCCGACGAGAAGCTCTCGCTCGCCATCGGCCGCAAGGGTCAGAACGTGCGTCTCGCGGCGCAGCTCTCCGGGTGGAAGCTCGACATCATCAGCGAGGCCAAGTTCAAGCAGATGGAGGAGGAGGCCGTCGCTCAGCTGCAGCAGATCGAGGGCGTATCGGAGGCCATCGCCCGCGGCATGTACCGCCTCGGCTTCCGCACGCTGGAAGAGCTCGCGGAGGCGAGCGAGCAAGAGTTGGCGTCGATGCCCGGACTGGGCGGCGCCGAGGCCGCCACGCGCATCCGGACGAGCGCCGAGACGACGATGGAGCGCCTCCGTCAGGAGCGCATCCGCGCCGCGTCGGTGCGGACCGAGGCGCTCACGGAGCGCGAGCGCCTCCTCTTCATCCGGGGTGTCGGAGAGCGCACCGTGCAGCTCCTCGAGGACGCCGGGTACCGGACGGTCGAGGACATTCTGCGGGAGGACGAGGAGAAGCTGGCCATCAAGACGGGCCTCGGCATCAAGAAGGCGCGTGCGATCAAGCTCGGCGCCGAGCAGTTCATGTCGAGCGAATCCAAGGCGATCGAGGCCGCGCGCCGCGAAGCCATTGCCAAGGCGCGCGAGGCGGCGCAGCCGTCGGCTCCGACGGAGTGAGGCCCAACGTGGAAGCGTCCATGACCGAGCGACCGACCCGCGAGAAGCGCACGCCGACGAGGACGTGCGTGGGCTGCGGCTCGCCCGACGACGCGGCGGAAATGGTCCGCCTCGTCGTGACGGAGGAGATGGTCGTATTCGACCTGGCCGGAGGGGCGTTCGGTCGCGGGGCGCACGTGCACGCGCGCCCTTCGTGCCTGGAGAAGGCGCCGCGCGGCCTGTCTCGGGCGTTTCGGCGCGACGCCGGGCTCGACGCGAAGGAGCTCGGCCTTCGCCTGGTGGCCGCCTGCGACCGGCGGATGGGCGGGCTGCTCCTCGCGGCGCGCCGGCTCCGCGCGGTTGCGCTCGGCACCGACGCGTCGCTCGATGCGCTCCGGGGCGGCGCGCCGCTGGCGATCGTCGCGGTCGACGCCGGGTCCGTGGTCTCGAGCGTCGAGGTCGCGCGTGCGGTGGCCGCGGGTCACGCGGTCGCGTGGAGCACGAAGAGCGAGCTTGGGGCCTTACTGGGCGCCGAATCCATCGCCATCTGCGCCGTCAGGCACGGGGCGATCGCCGAGGAATTGAAGAAAGTACGTGCGGCCGCGGTCGCAGGTGCGTCGGTAACGGGAGAGAGTGCTGAATGCAGACGTCCGGAGGCCCCATGAGCGGCAAGGTTCGCGTCTACGAGGTGGCCAAGCAGCTGAACCTCGATCCGAAGCAGGTCGTCGGCCTGTTTCAGGCAATCGGCATCGCCGATGTCCGCAATCACATGAGCTCCGTCGAGCTCGAGGCGGTCGAGCGCATCAAGCGCCACCTCGAGAAGCAACGCACCCACGACGTGGTCGAGGAGCGAATCCGCACCGATGGCCGGGTGGTCAAGCGGCGCGCGATCGCGAAGCCGGGCGGCCCGACGGAACCTGCCCCGAGCGCGAGGCAGCTCATCGCTCCGGCCTCCGCGCGTATCGTGGAGGACGCGCCGTCCCAGCCGGAGACCAACGGCCACCCGTCCGAGCCGATGGTCGTGCGCGAGATCGAGACCCCGCGGCTGCCCATCCCCGAGGAGCGCAAGAGCGCCAAGGCGATCGAGCCCGTCGTCGCACCGGCTCCGGCGCGCGAGCGTGCGAGCGCGCGCAAGCTCCCGCCCCCCGAGCCCCCGCCGCCACGCGTCGAG